>ENA-OOWZ01000714-OOWZ01000714.1-human-gut-metagenome-genome-assembly--contig:-NODE-714-length-17325-cov-2.411060_pt1 | contig 17325 bp, 8 predicted proteins | sample MGYA00241580_ERZ501329 | MGnify/ENA primary metagenome ERZ501329 (study PRJEB25962, sample SAMEA2042923) | human gut metagenome | biome: human gut; feature: human-associated habitat; material: faeces... | reverse complement strand
ATTTGAGAGGAGCTGTCCTTAGTACGAGAGGACCGGGATGGACTGACCTCTGGTGTACCGGTTGAACCGCCAGGTTCACGGCCGGGTAGCCAAGTCGGGAAGGGATAAACGCTGAAGGCATCTAAGCGTGAAGCCCCCCTCAAGATGAGATATCCCTACGTAAGTAGTAAGACCCCTTGAAGACGACGAGGTAGATAGGTCAGAGGTGGAAGTACAGTAATGTATGGAGCTGACTGATACTAATCGGTCGAGGGCATGACCAAGCAAGGTGATAGGTAGGATGAAGAAAATATTTCTTGTATGCAGTTTTGAAGGTATATGAAAGATAAGAAGCAATCAACGATATGTTGGTTGTTTTTTTATTGCGTATTTATTAAGAAGATTTACCAAGATTTAACATAAGTATAGTTTGTGAATGTGTTATCCTTATAAAAGAGTAAATGACAGATGGAAATCATAAGTAAATGGATTTCTGTAGGATTTCTACAAGTTTAAGCATGCAAAAGAGGATGCCGGTGATGGGTTTTATGCTGGAAATCAAAACATTTGATTTTATATAGATTGCAAGAGAATATCATCTGACAACAATTATTGTAACACACGATCCGGAAGAAGCACTTACCATTTCCAACAGAGTGCTGATCCTTGAAAAGGGTGGAATTGCCCAGTATGGAAGTCCGTCGGAGATCATCAATCATCCGGGAAGTGAGTTTGTAAAAAAATTTATTCTGAATCAGCTGGAAATAAAGAAGAACAATATTTATACATTATTTCATAAGGAAGATCAGGAAAAAAAGGAAAATCTGGCATAGTGGAGTAATAGAAGATGAAGACGAAGAAAGAAAAAGAGATAAAACTGATATTTGTATTGATTGCAATTCTTTTTGCGGCATTTCTGATTATTCCGGTTGTCAGACTTCTGGGAAAATCTGTGATTGGTGAATAGGGAGTTACGACAGCATTTTATAAATAAGTTTTTCAGACAAGAGGATTTCTTAAAGCATTAAAGAACAGTTTCCTGATTGCAGGAAGTAGTGCACTGGTAACGACAGTTCTGACTTTTTTGATCGCATATACCGTGCATTATACGAATGTGAACCGGTATCTGAAAAAATTGATCGAAATGGCTGCGATGCTGCTTCCGACGATCACATACGGATTTGCAGTGATCTTCATTGTGCCATTTGTAGAAGAGTGGCCGTATGAACTACATTTTACGATGAAAAATGTAGCAAACGTGCTGAAAGATACGGAACTTTCCAATGTATATGTGAATTCTCTTTATGTAGCATTTTTCACAGCAATGTTCGGAACGCTTCTGACATATGGAAATGCGCTGGTCACAGCGAGAAGTCATGTGTCGGAAAAATTAAAAAAAGTGATCGAGGGAATTGCACTGATTACGAATACGATTCCCGGAATGGTACTTGGACTTGCGTTCCTGTTCTGTTTTTCGGGAAGCAGTCTGCAAAGTACATTCCTGATCCTTGTTCTCTGTAACATGATCCACTATTTTTCGACACCGCATCTGATGATGAAGGAATCACTGGCGAAGTTAAATGGTTCCTGGGAAACGACAGCGATGCTGATGGGAGATAACTGGATCAAGACGATCATCCGTGTTGTGACACCGAATGCTCTGTCAACGATCATCAGTGTATTTAGCTATTACTTTATCAATGCGATGGTAACGATCAGTGCGGTCATCTTCCTGGCAGGAGCAAGGACAATGGTCATTACGACGAAGATCAAGCAGCTTCAGTATTATAATAAATACAATGAAATCTTCGTATTATCACTCTTTTTGTTTTAAACAGATAAGATCGGCTCCACAGAAGCGATTCTGACATCATTTCTAAATTTGTCTCGATATTACATCAGATGATATTTGAGTCAATAGTATAAAAAAATCAACATAAAATCAAAAAAAATCACATTGACAATAAAAATGAATAAAAAAGTGTAAAAATTTCACAAATAATACTGCTGTAAAAAAATGCCAGATAATATATCATTTATCATAATTAAATTGTGCAAAATATATGGTTGAAGGAGGAAATTTAAATGAAAAAGAAATGTTTTGCAATGTTAATGGCGGTAGCAATTGTTGTAATGTCCATAGTTGGATGTGGCGGTTCAGATAATAAAAAAGCAGCAGAGCCAGACAAGAAGACAACACAAAGCAATGAAAAGAAAGAGGACAAAGATTCCAAAAAAGAATCACAGGATGCAGGTGAAGTAGTGGAAAGCTCTGATGCGTTAAATGTTGCAGAAGATACATTCCAGATGGCTGATCTCGTGACAAAAGTCGGAGGAGCAGATGCGGATATGATTGCACTTCTGGGAGCAAAAGAGGCAGCAGCTTCTTATGATACAAAGTTATTTGGAGCAGATGTAAAGATTGTTGTAGAAAGCAAAGATGGAAATGTAGCAAGTGCGCAGCTTACATTCCCGTCTGTTGCAAAAGATTCTCTGGTTAATGCAATTTCAGAACAGCTTGGAGCGGATGGTACTGAGGAAGCCGATAAGACAAGCTGGAGTTACGAAGACAGAAACGTTGTGTTAACAGAAGGCGATCAGGGAAATGTTGTTACGATCAGCAAATAGTTAACGTATGATGAAGAAGGGATGCAGCTATGGGAAAATATGTAATGGAAAGACTGTTTAAAGTTTTTAATATTGCAGGAATGGCCTTTATCTTTGTGGGGGGGCATACCGGATATATATCCGGCAAAGATATGCTGTATCAGCTACTTCTTTTTGTAATTGTATACTGCTTTATGACTCGTACATATGAAGCTTTTGAAACACAGACAAAGAAAAGCATGGAATTGATATATTCGCAGGGGCTTGCATTGTTTCTGGCGGATGCAGTTACATATCTGACAGGATACGTTACAAAAACGAGTATAAATGATATCTGGATGATGCTTCTTAAGTTAGTGGCACAGACTGCATTTGCAGCTATATATACACTGGGAAGCAGCCAGATTATGTGCCATCTGTATGGAAAGAAAGAGGCAGCTGTTCTCTATGGAAACAGTGAAATGTTTGAGAAAATGAAAGACTTAAGACATATGTCAGACTGGATTCATGTAAAAATGTGGATCCGGGTTCTTGAGGTTACACCGCAGACTTTAGAACAGTTAAAAGATGTGGATCTTGTTATCCTGCAGGAAATTGACAGAGTACAGAAGGATCAGATTCTCCGGTATTGTGCTGCAAATGGAATAGAAGTTTATCTGAAACCAGAAATGGAAGATGTACTGATGTGCAGCATGAAGTCGGTGTCTGTAAATGGTACTATGCTGCTGCAGATTGGAAATAAGAATGAAAGACCGGTGTATGAGCTGGTAAAAAGAATGATGGATATCTGTATATCGGTAGTGGGGCTGGTCCTGGCATCGCCGGTTATGCTTATAACAGCCGGATTGATCAAAGCACAGGACAGAGGAACTGTTTTATACAGTCAGAAGAGGCTGACAAAAGATGGAAAGATATTTGAAATTTACAAATTCCGCAGTATGAAGATGGATGCGGAAAAAGACGGAAAAGCAAGACTGGCAGAAAAATCAGATGACAGAATTACAACGGTTGGAAAATGGATCCGCATGACACGAATTGACGAACTTCCACAGTTTATCAATGTGTTAAGAGGTGATATGAGCATTGTGGGACCAAGACCGGAAAGACCGGAGCTGGCAGAAAAATACACAGAAGAAAATCCGGAATTTGCAATGCGTCTGAAGGTAAAGGCCGGAATTACAGGATTTGCGCAGGTTTATGGAAGATATAATACACCGGCCATTGAGAAAGCACAGATGGACGCTTATTACATCAGAAAAGCATCGGTACTTATGGATCTGCGTCTGATTCTGGCAACAGTGAAAGTCCTTTTTATGAAAGAAAGTTCGGAAGGTGTCGTAACAGAAAGCAAGACGGAAAACAGAGCAGAAAACAAAGCGTATAAGATGATAAAGGAGAGAGAGACTGCATGAGATTCAGCGTTGTGGTTCCTTTATATAATAAAGAAAATTGTATCCGCATGACATTGGAAAGTGTAAAAAAACAAAGCTTTAAAGACTATGAGGTAATCGTGGTTGATGACGGATCGACGGATTGCTCGCTTGAAGAAGCCAGGAAGATAAAGAGTGAAAATATAACAATCATCCATCAGCAGAATCAGGGAGTATCCGTTGCAAGAAATACAGGAATCTTACATGCGCAAGGACAATATATCGCATTTCTGGATGCAGATGATGAATGGGAACCTGATTATCTGAAGACGATCGATCACCTTATAGAAAAATATCCGGAAAGTGATATGTATGTCACTGCGTACAGAGTAGATATGGGAAATGGGAAAAGCCATTATTCAGCGAGACTGACTCCGACAACTGGATGTCTTGAAAGTTATTGGCTTACCTATCAGTATGCTTATGATTTTGTCTGGACATCGGCGACCGTGATCCGGACATCGGCAGTCTTAAAAGCCGGATTATTCAGACCGGGAGAAAAGATCGGACAGGATCTTGATCTGTGGTCAAGAGTAGCCAGAAATAATCCGAAGGTTGCATATTCTTCCGAAGTCTGTGTGAATTATCACAGGATGGCAGAAGCGAATGCCAGAACAAGGGTAAAAGTAGCAAAAGCAGATGCGTTTATAAAGAATCTGGAAGAAGAGCTTGAAGATTCTGCACATAGTAAAGAAGAACTTGCAATGATTCAGCGCAAATACAATATGAAGATGACAGTATATATATATACCAGTATTCTTGCGGGAAATAAGGCAGAAGCCAGAGAAGCAATGAAGAGGTGGAAGGGGCAGTTGTCCCGGAAAGCAAAGATGGTACAGGCCGGGCTTAAGATTGCCAGGATTATGCCGGATTTTGTATTGCGGATGGTGTATGCGGCCAGACTGAAGGTTTTCTAAAAATGGAGTGATGGTGTGTGAGTAGGATAGGCTATTATGGGAAATGGTGTTACAGAGGAGCTGTAATGGCATGGAACTATGGAATGAGTAAGATATTCGGCATCCAGAGGACGAAAGAGATTCAGACAAGAATTCATTTCCATAAAAAAATTGATCTGAATTGTCCGAGGAAACTGAATGAGAAAATTCTGTGGACGGAATACAATACGGATGGAAAGATGAGAAGTCTGCTGACGGATAAATATGAAGTCCGTAAGTTTGTGGAACAAAAGGGATATAAAGATACATTGGTTCCTCTTCTGGGTGTGTATGACAAAGCAGAAGAAGTTCCATTTGACGGACTTCCGAAAAAATTCGTATTAAAAGCTACACATGGTTGTGATATGAATTACGTATGTGTGGATAAAAACAAATTAGATAAAAATGAACAGAGAAGATTAAAAAAAATGATGCATTTCTGGTTGAGTTTTCATATAGCTTATTTATCACTGGAAATGCATTATCGCGATATAAGGCGCCGGATCATCTGTGAAGAATATATAGAAGCAGAAGGCGGACTTCCGGATTATAAATTTCACTGTAGTAACGGGAAAGTCCGCTTTATTCTTGTGTGCAATCAAAAAGATGGAAAAAGATATAAGAATGTATTTGACAGGGACTGGAAGGAACTGGATGTTGTGGAAGGAACAGAGGTTGACAGAGAGTCCATAAAGCGGCCAGATGAGCTGGAAGAGATGATCAGTATGGCGGAAAAGCTGGGAGAGGGAATCCCGTTTGTACGAGTGGATCTATATCTGGCAGATGGAAAAATCTATTTCGGAGAGATGACATTTACACCGGCTACAGGTGTGTTATTTCATTTTAAAGATACTTTTTTGGAAGAAGAGGGAAAGTATTGTGTGATAGAGAAGGAAGCGTATGCCGGGATTCGAGAATCAGAGTTTCATGGGAGCAATCCCGGGTGAATATGAAACGAAAAAGAAAGGAGCAGAAGTAAAAAGAAGAAAAGCAAAAAGAAAGGAGCAGGAAAAAAGAGATGAAAAAATTACTAACAGGAGCATTGGCAGCGGTGTTATCGGTATCTTTGTGTACACCGTTGGTATATGCGAAAGACAATGTCGAGACGAAGACATTGAAAAAGAGTAACTCCGGCAACCCGATGCTTGGGTTTGATGAGAACGGGGACATTCTTTACGGCGGAGATCCGTCGGTTCTGGTTGACGGCGACACCGTATATTGCTACGTAGGACACGATACCTCAAGCAATGAGTCTTACTGGATGCCGGACTGGAGATGTTATTCTTCCAAAGACATGAAAAACTGGACATATGAAAGCAAGATCATGAACAGTTCGGATATCAAAGGAGGTAATAACCATGAGGCCTGGGCAGGACAGGTGGCAAAAGGTTCTGATGGAAAGTACTACTTCTATTATTGTACACAGTTTTCAGATGGAAAAGGAGTCGGAGTCGGTGTTTCGGACAGTCCGACAGGTCCGTTTAAAGATGTGAATCAGAAACCGCTGGTAAGTAACAGCCAGACCGCGAACAGCGTACATTCATGGGAAGACATCGACCCGACGGTATGGGTCGAAACCGATGAAAATGGTGTCGAACACAGATATCTTGGATGGGGAAATACAAGATTCTTCGTATGTGAATTGAATGAAGACATGATATCCATAAAGGATCAGGATGGTAATCCGGATAATCTTTCTGTCGGATACGGCAAAGGAAATGATATCGTAATCGGAAAGATTAACAATTTACAGGGACATACTTATACGGAAGCACCATGGTATTACCGTCAGAAGGATGAAAACGGCAATTATTATGGCAAGTACTATATGTTCTTTGCATGTGACTGGAGAGAGCAGATGGCATATGCTACGACCGATGACATCATGAGCAATGAATGGGAGTTCGGTGGAATCATTATGGAACCTTCTGCAACAGCCAACACAAACCACATGGCAGTATTTGATTTCAAGGGACAGACATATTTCGTATATCATGACGGAAGCCTTCCACACGGAAGCGGATACCGCAGAGTTGCATGTTGTGAGCCATTTACGATCAATGAAGACGGAACGATCGATCCAATCAAAAAGACCGCAACAGGACTTACCGGAACAGCATCACAGATTACAGATTCCGATGGCAATTACATTTCTCACAAATCATTCGTGAATACACTGCTGGACGCAGACTATCCGATCACAGGAAAAGCACTTCAGGTTGATTTTTATAAAGATGGAGAAGAAAGCAGCTGGGAGATCAATCCTGGTAAATCCAGCAAGAAAGACGAATATGTATCAATTGAGTCGAACAACAAACCGGGACTTTATATCACGGCACAGGATCCGAAGAACGGTGTGATCACACCGGTACTTTCACAGGATGTGAAAGGAACAACAGCCGAAGCCGAGAGCATGACATTCCGTACCTTAAAAGGATTTAACGGAAGCGGTGTTACATTTGAAAGTGTCAAATATCCTGGCTATTATCTGACAAGTAAAAACGGAGTCCTTTCCATGACACAGGATCCGTCTGACAAAGACGCAACATTCTTTGTATCTACAGATACAGAAATTAAATCAGGAAAAGCAAGAAAGACAAAACGTATGTACACAGTCGGAGAGGAACTGAAGACAAACGATATCCGTATTCAGTTATATCTTGAGACAGGCAAAACGGTTAAAATTACGGATTATACAACGAATGCAGATAAGATTGACATGACAACGACAGGTAAAAAGACACTGAAAGTGACATATGAATACAACGGCGAGAAGAAGACTGACAATATTCAGATCACAGTTGTTGATTCCGCATATAAAAAGAAATAAAAGGTCCTGATGGAAAGGAGAAATTGCTATGAAACGGAAAAAAGTAATGTCTGCAGCACTTGCAGGTGCACTCGTAATTACCATGATGGTTCCACCGCATCTGGCATTCGCTGCAAAGTCCGCAAGTCTGGACGGACTGGTAGGTGAGTGGACATTTGAGAATGAAACACTGGAGAATGATGTAGAAGGAGGAACCGCTGCATCTGCAATCGTAACAGGTCTTGGTAATTATTCCGGAACTGTTACCTACACAGAAGACAGAAACGGCGGAAAAGCTGTAAAACTCGGAGATTATGGACTGAAACTGAACCAGCAGGATCTGGGAGATAACTTCACAGTATCTATGTGGCTGAAACCGGATGGAAATATCAGCGATAACCAGAGCGTATTATTCCTTGGATACCATAATCCGGAAAAATGGCTGGCTATTGCAGGTGATGGAAATAACAACAGTACCACCAAGATCTGGGCAAATGGTAACGGATACAGCTGGACGAAATGGGCAAATAAAGACCTCAGTGCAGAGTGGCACTGTGTAACAATTACCGGCGACAAAGATAATGTTAAAGTATACGTAGACGGAGAGAAGACTGCAGAGAATAAGACGAGTGCACCACTGACCGGAAGCAACCAGGACATTTACGTCGGTGTTACAAACTGGGACGGAGAATTCACCGGATCTGCAGATGACATTAAAGTTTATAACAAGACTCTGACAGAAGGAGAAGTATATCAGTTATATGATGATTCTTCAGCAGAGAGCCTTCTTGAAAAAAACGGAATTGAAGCAACAAAATCTCTGAACATGGTTGTCGGAAGAGAAGAGAACATCGAAGTAACGATGCCGGCGGTAGTAAAAGAAGCAAATCCTTCTGTTGCATATGTGACCGATAATAAGGATATTGCAACCGTAGACGAGACTGGAAAGGTTACCGCAACCGGAGCCGGAACAACAAAGATCACAACAAAGGTTACGCTTGGCAGTACGACCAAAGAAGCTGTGACAGAAGTTACAGTAAAGAGCGGACTGGAAGAGAACCTGAAAGCAACATACTCTTTCGAAGACAATCTGACGAACAGTATTACAGATAAGGACGCAACAGCAGTTACAACAAAGCTGGCGGCTTATTCCAAAGATGTTGTATACGAAGAAGGTAAGAGCGGAAAGGCCGTAAGATTAGGAGACTACGGACTGAAACTGGATGAAGAGAATCTCGGAAAAGAATACACGGTATCTGCATGGGTAAAACCGGACGGAACACTGGCAGAGAACCAGAACGTACTGTTCCTCGGATATCACAATCCGGAAAAATGGCTGGCAGTATCCGGTAAAAAGACCGGAACGAACACATGCAAGATCTGGGAAAATGGAAATGGCTACAAGTGGTCTACATTCTGGTCCCCGGAGATTGATACAGAAGGATGGCACAATATCACACTGTCCGGAAAGAGCGGACAGGTAACTGCTTATGTAGATGGCATCAAACTCGGAACACATGATTCCAATGATCCGTTAGACGGAGAAAATCAGGGAATCTATCTTGGAGTTACCAACTGGGATGCAGAATTCGAAGGATTGGTCGATGAAGTCAATGTATACGACATTGCACTGACAGAAAAAGAAGTACAGGAACAGAACAAAGCAGATTATACCCAGATACTCCAGGAAAAACTGGAAAAAGCAGTTGCAGATGAGAACCTGCTTGGAAAGAACGACAGTCTGGATAATGTAAAATATGACCTGACACTTCCTACAGAAGATAACGGCATGACGATCACATGGACAAGTTCTGATGAGAGTGTGATCGGAACAGACGGAACCGTAACAAGCCCGGCAGAGTCCAAAGAAGTTACACTTATCGCAACAGCAAAATCAGGAGAACTGGAAGCATCCAAAGAGATCAAAGTAACAGTAAAAGCACTGGAACGTGCAGAACTGGATGCTTTGATCAAGTCCGCAGAGTCAATTGATACAACATATTGTACAACCGTATCGGCAGACCGCCTGAAAGAAGCGATTCAGGAAGCAAAAGATGCAGACAGCTTTGATAAAGTAGATACGGCATATACCAAACTGAACAAAGCCATTGCAGGTCTTGCCTATGTAGAAGAATATGTAGATCCATTCAGCGTAATCGATCCGGAAGCACCGGAGACCACGAAAGAAATGAAAGTCGGCGAAAGCGAAAAACTGTTCACAATTCCGGACAGTGTAAAGGACATGGTTGATGTTGAATATGTATCCAGCGACGACAGTGCAGCTACTTATGTAGATGGAACCGTAACTGCATTAAAAGAAGGAAAAGTAACCGTTACAGCAATCGTTACAGCAAAATATGACGGCTATGCCGTAGAATATTCGACAGCACTGGATGTTAGATCAGACAGTGCAAAGGAAGAACTTAAGGTCACTAAGAATCCGGAAAGCTATAAAGGTGTGGTGGGCGAAACAGCCGTATTAACTGTAGAAGCAGAAGGAAAAGACCTGAACTATCAGTGGGAATACTGCAATGCCAACTCTAATACCTGGAGAACTTCTACCATGACAGGCAGCCAGACAGCATCTATCAGCGTACCTGTAGCAAAGTGGCGTGACGGCCAGAAATACCGCTGCGTGATTACAGACGGATATGGCAACCAGGTAATTTCTGATACAGCAACAGTTACGATTGGTGCAGCAGTGACCGCACCGGTGATCGAGACACAGCCAGTCAGCGTAACTGCAGCAAAAGGTGATACTGTATTATTCAAAGTCACACTGAAAGCAGGTACCGGAGAAGATGCAACCTATCAGTGGGAATATTGTAATGCCAACTCTAATACCTGGAGAACTTCTTCCATGGGAGGAAATCAGACAGCAAATAATCTGATTGTACCTGCAGCAACATGGCGTAACGGACAAAAATACCGCTGCGTGATAACAGGAACCGACGGAAGAATCGTAGTTTCAGATGTGGCAGTTATGACTGTAAAATAAACCGTCAACCGAAACAAACAGATGGAGAAATGCTATGAAAAGAAAATATGTAAAGAAAGCAGTCTCCTTCGGTCTGGCAGCTGTTACGGCCCTCGTACTTGCGGGGCCGGCAGCGGGCAGCCGGGCGATGGCAGCAGATACAAAACTTACAATCAAAGAAGCGCAGATCAATCAGCTCCTGACCGGTGATCTTACACTCCCGGACAGTATTGAAGGTGCACCGGATGCAAAGATCAGCTACAGTGTAGGAGATGCCAATCCTGCATATGTATCGGTAAAGGGAAATAAGTTAAAAGTAACACGCCCATATGCAGGAAAGGGCAATTATAAATTTACTCTGAACGCAACGGTCACGAATGGAAGTGACACGACAAAGCAGAGCTTTGATCTGACGATCGCAGAAGGAACTTCTGCAGATACCAAAGCCGGATATGTCTATGTGTGTTTTGGTAATGTAAAAGGTTCCGATGTACAGCAGCTTCATTTCTTCTTAAGTGAAGATGGACTGAACTGGACAGCATTGAATGGTTTTCACCCATTGTTTGAAGTGGGAACCGATTATGCGGACGATATTGAGACTGTGGGCACACACAACTACGCAGTGAAAGCCGGTACGGATATAAAGTCAACCACATCCGGAGATGCATCGGTATTATTCCCATTTGAAGGGAATGATCAGGGTGTGCGTGATCCTTACCTTATCAGAGGTGCAAGAAAAGAAGATTCCGGAAAGGTGTGGATTCTGGCAACAGATCTGAATACGATGGCATCCAAGTACGGCGGCAATTTGAGCAACAATTCCGTAGGAAACTGGGGAACGATGTCAAGTGCCGGAAGTACAAAGCTTTTCGTATATGAGACGGAAGACTGGGTGCACTGGGAAAGAAGATACATTGATGTAGGAAACGAGATTGATGCCGGGGCAGCATGGGCACCGGAAGCAGTCTATAATCCGGAAAAAGACAACTATCTTGTGTACTGGTCCTGTCGTGTGGGAACAGACGGATATGCAAGAAACAGATTATATTGCAACGAGACAAAAGATTTCAAGACCTTTGGACCGACGAAGATGTATGAGGAAGAAGCCTTCTATCAGAAATGGGGAAAGCTCGTATCGTCAAATGACGGATATGGCAATATTGATACATCCCAGTTATGGGTAGCGGACGAAGACGGAAATCCATATGGAACACTGTACCGTGTCGTAAAAGATGAGACGAATAACCACATTGAACTTATGAGTGCGGATACAGTATTAGATCCAGACGTTGATTATGACAATTCAGATCCGAACAGGATCACTTCATATACGATGAATGGGAAAAATTATTCCAGCCTTGGAGACCTGAACGGATTAAATGACTTCCAGAAAGCGGAGGTAGTATGGAACTGGTTCAAAGACGAAAGTACAGGTAACCATTTCAAGTACATTTCCCAGAAGAATATGGAAGCAAAAAAAGGAGCCTATGAAGGGGCGACAATGTTTAAGTTCAATGACCGTGACGAATGGTGCATCATGATCGACTATTATGGCAGCAGCAGTGTGCGGTATGAACCATATACAACAACTGATCTTTCGAAAGCGGACAGCGTAAAGAAACTGACAAGCGGATACGGAAGAACTGGCGGCGATGTAGGATGCCATGGAGGGATGATCCCTGTTACGGCAGAAGAATACAATACTCTGATCGATACCTACAACGCAGATCCGACAGTGGATAATTATCATAAGATTGAATATATCGATTGCGATAAGAGAGAGCTGGAAGACATCAAAAATGAGATCAAAGATCAGTTGGAAGATAACACACTGACAGACAGCCAGAAAGAGAGTCTGAATCAGGCACTGATCCGGGCAGACAGTCTTTCAAAAGTACCGACGGTGGATACAGATGCGGTAGAAGCGATCAATAAGAAAGTAGACTGTATCACTAACCCGGTGAAGATCACACTTTCAAAAGAGGCAGTAACACTAAAGGAAGGCTATTCCGAAACGGTGGAAGCGACTGTAACTCCAAAGGAAAAAGAGATGACCTGGAAGAGTGCGGATAAGACAGTGGCAACCGTAAAAGATGGAAAGATCACGGCCGTTGGAAAAGGATCTACGTTTGTATTTGCAAAGGTAGGAAAAGAAGGGCTGGCGAAGATTAAAGTCAGCGTAAAATAATAAGGAGGGAGCTTATGAAAAAGGGAAAGATAAGACGCTTATTATCGATTACTTTGCTTGGGACTATGCTTGCATCGAGTGTAGTCCAGGCGGCTCCTCTGTCGGATACGGCAGAGAATGAGAACCTCGAATATCTTGCATATTATCCGCTTACGGAAGATGTACAGGATCATTCGGGCAATGAGACGGCGCAGAATGCAGAACTGAAAGGAACGGGTGCAGCGTTCAAAGACGGAGCACTGTATCTTCCGGGAGGAGCAGCAAACAGCAGCGCCGGCTATGTGGAACTTCCACAGGGAATGTTCGACGGACAGAACACACTGACCATCTCCGTATGGTTAAAGAATGAGACCGGTGCCGGGGACTACGCAGCAATGTTTTTTGGAACAGGCAAGAACAGCAGCGGATATCCATCACAGTACTGGCTGCTGAATCCAAGTAAAGGTGGCAAGATGAAGAGTGTCATCACTAATTCGGTATCAGCAGGTAATCCATGGACAACGGAATACGGAATCACTCCGACGAATTCCTCTAATGGAATCAGCGGACCAACAACGGACAGCAGCTGGGCAATGTATACAACGGTAATCACAGAAGACAGCATTACCGGATATTACAACAACCAGAAGATTGGTACCGTGAAGACATCCAATAAGGTAGAAAATTTTGGAGAGAATCTTCTTGCATACATTGGAAAATCTTCTTATCCGGACAAATTCTATAAAGGCGGCGTAAAAGAGCTTGCGATTTATAAAAATGAACTGACCGAAGCACAGGTAAAAGAATTATATGCCGGGGAAGCACTTGAGATGGCAAAAGAGAACCTTACGATTGCCAATGACAGTGCGATCACGGATGACATCCAGCTGCCAACATCTGACGGCGGCGTAAAGATCAGCTGGTCTTCCAGCAATCCGGAGATCCTGAATGAAAAAGGTGAGATTACAAGAGGCGAAGATGTAGAAGGAACACAGGAAGTAACGCTGACAGCGACATTATCTGTGGACGACTACACGGTTACAAAGGACTTCACAGTTCTGGTAGCAGAAGCACAGACAGCCGATGTTCCGTATCTTGCTTACTATCCACTGGAAAAGGATACCAAAGATGCTTCCGGCAATGACAGAGATGCAGAATTAAAAGGACAGAACGGAATCTTCACAGACGGAAGTCTTTCACTTCCTGGCGGAGCATCCGGAAGTGACGCAGCCTATGTAGAACTTCCAAAGGGAATGTTCGATGGCAAAAATACTGTTACAATCTCTGCATGGCTTAAGAACCAGACAGGAAGCGGTAACTATGCAGCAATGTTCTTTGGAAATGACAAGAACAGCAATGGTTTCCCGACACAGTACTGGCTTTTAAATCCGGCAAACTTAAGCGGACAGATGAAGTCCGTTATTACAAACAGTGTGAATGAATCGGCACCGTACAATACAGAATATGGTATCTCTCCGACAAATTCCGCATATGGTATTGCAGGACCGAAGACGGGAAGTGACTGGGCAAAATACACAACTGTTATTACAGAAAACAGCATTACCGGATACTACAACGATCAGAAGATCGGTACAGTAGAAATTACGAACAAAGTAGAGAACTTCGGAACAGACCTTTTTGCATACATCGGAAAATCTTCTTATTCTGATATGTTCTATAAAGGAAGTGTCAAAGAAGTAAAGATCTACGATGGAGCACAGTCTTACAAACAGGTGAAAAGTGATTACTATAACGAAGTATTAAAAGCAGCAAAAGACGGACTTTCCATCGGTGATACCAGTGCAGTAAAAGAAGACCTTACACTGCCGGCAACACTGGAGAATGGTGTGAGCGTAAGCTGGGAGACCAGCAAAGCTTCTGTGATCACTGCAGAAGGAAAGGTAACACGTCCGGAAGAAGGAAAGACTTCTGAGACAATCACACTGACAGCAACTTTAAGCCTGAACGGTTATACAGTAACGAAAGAATTCGAAGTAACTGTTGTTCCATGGAATCTGGATGAAGACCTTGCAGAAGCTGCAGCACAGTTAAAGCTTGCGAAAGTCATTTCCGAAGATATAGAACTTCCGGAAGAAGGAAAATACGGAAGCACGATCACATGGAAATCATCTGATGACAGTGTTCTTTCCGATGCGGGAGCAATCGTTTCCAGACCGGAAAGCGGAAAAGGCAATCAGAAGGTAACATTAACAGCAACCTTAAGCCTGAATGGCAAATCAGTAGAAAAGCCATTCAAGATCGAAGTAATGGAAGAGTTCTACGGTTATATCATGAGTTATGTAACCGGTAATAACGACCTGACCGGAAGTCTGCATCTTGCATACAGCACGGACGGAGCAAACTTTACAGCACTGAACTCTAACACAGGAATCTTATTTGCAACCATTGATACCAATAACGGCAATAAGAACTTAACGACAGGAATCCGCTTTACAAGCCCATATCTGTTCAGAAAGGCAGACGGAAGCTTCGGATTCACAGCAACACAGAGCAACAGCAAAAAATCAATCTATATGTATGACTCAGAAGACCTTCTTACCTATACAGGAGAGAGAATGGTTGAGACGAATACAGATATCGGTAATCCGTTATCACCACAGGTCGTATATGATTCAAAAGCCGGCGCATACCGTGTGAACTGGACATGCAACGGAGTAAAATATTCGAACCTGACAGAAGATCTTACAACACTGGAAGCACCACAGGCATACGATTATACAGAAAAAACAACCGAAGGAATCCAGACAATTCCAGAGGGTGCTGTAACCGGTAATGTGATCGGTGTTACAAAAGCAGAATATGATAAGATCATTAACAAATTCACAAAAGTAACCAATACAGGAATCAGCGAAGTCAAAGATGTAACTGTAAAGAGCGGGGAAGACGTAGAACTTCCAGAATCTGTTACAGCATATTACAGTGACGGTTCTACTGCCAATATGGGAGTTACATGGAATACAGACGGCATTGATTTCAGTAAAGCAGGTACTTATACCGTAAATGGTACAGTTAATCAGACCGAGTATACAAATCCTCTGATCGAGCAGAGAGCCGATCCGCAGATCAAGTATGACGAAGATACAAAAGCTTATTATTTCACAGCTTCTTATCCGGCATTCTACAATGCGGACAACGGTTATGACAGAATTATCCTGCGTAAGGCAGATACGATCCAGGGACTTTCAGACGCAGAAGGCGGACTGGAAAAAGAGATTACAATCTGGAAAGCACCATCTACAGGCAAGATGGCAAGACACGTCTGGGCACCGGAAATTCATAAGATCAAAGGAAAATGGTATGTATTCTTTGCAGCCGGCGATTCCGGCAACATCTGGAATATCAGACCATATGTCCTGGTATGCCAGGGAGATGATCCATACGATGCATCTTCATGGGTACAGGCAGACGGAACTGCAGAGATTCACGCAGCTACAAGCGAAGAATCCGCATACTTCAAACACATGTCACTGGATATGACATACTTTGAGCATAATGGAAAACATTATGTGATCTGGGCAGACATTATCGGACAGTCTGCACTTTACATGCAGGAGATCAACCCGGACAAACCTTGGGAAGGCAAGGGAAAAGTTATCATGCTTACAACTCCGGAATACGGATGGGAACGTAATGTAGAGCGTGTAAATGAAGGACCTACGATCCTGAAACATGATGGAAAGATTTTTATTGCATTCTCAGCAGCCGGAACAGGTCCGGAATATTGTATCGGACTTCTGACCGCAGATGAAAACGCAGATCTGATGGATCCGGATTCATGGACAAAGACCGCTTATCCGGTTCTTACATCCGCAGATGTACCGGGAGAATACGGACCGGGGCACAATTCATTTACCGTAGATGAGAATGGAAATGCAGTATTCGTATACCATGCACGTTCGGAAGAGTGTTACAAGAATCAGTGCCAGTGGTCAAGCGCAAGCTCTCTGTATGACCCATGCCGTCATGCAAGAGTAAAACGTGTACACTGGGCAGCAGACGGAACACCGATTCTGAACATGAGCTACGAAGAAGAGTTAAATGACGCTTACAAGAATGTAACGGTTCAGGTAACTGTTGAAGATAACAGTGGCGAAGGAAAAGAACTTGCAATTACAGAAAATCCGAAGAACTATGTAGGAAAAATCGGAGAGACAGCAGAATTTACAGTAAAAGCAACCGGAGAAGGTCTGACCTATAAATGGGAATACAGCAATGCTAATTCCAGCAAGTGGTATGCATCTTCTATGGAAGGAAGCAAGACAGATACCGTAAAAGTACCGGTACAGAAATACAGAGACGGACAGAAATACCGTTGTATCGTAACCGATAAAAACGGAAAGACAGTTACATCTGCCGTTGTGGCAGTAAAAGTGGCAGAGCTTCCGGCCGGACTGGCTATT
>ENA-OOWZ01000690-OOWZ01000690.1-human-gut-metagenome-genome-assembly--contig:-NODE-690-length-17815-cov-2.033108_pt1 | contig 17815 bp, 10 predicted proteins | sample MGYA00241580_ERZ501329 | MGnify/ENA primary metagenome ERZ501329 (study PRJEB25962, sample SAMEA2042923) | human gut metagenome | biome: human gut; feature: human-associated habitat; material: faeces... | reverse complement strand
TGCATCGTTTCCTTCGGCCTGTTCGCCCTCATCCTTTACATCAACGAACCTGGCATCTGGCAGGTGCCGTTCTATCCGGTGCTCGGGCTGATGGTGCTTGCTGAGATCGTCTATTTCATGGACGGGCTGACTGCAAGCGAAGCGAGGACACAAGTCGGCGGCGAAGATGAAGTGAGCCTGTTTCGGGCAAACTATGCCCGTTTGCGCGTCGTGCTGGGCCGCATCTTCCCTGAGGCGATGCTCAATGGCGGCGCCAGGGAAAAGGGGCTGAATCATAAAGATGGTTCCCAGGATTATCTGGAGACGCTCATGGCCAGCGAAGATCATCTGCGCAAGCTGTGCGGAACATATTTTCAGCAGCTGGTGAAAAAGGGATATCCGGTGGATTCTCAGTATGTGGACGCCACGCTGCATATCCTCAATCATCAGAGCGTGCTGTTCTCCACCCCGTTCTACCGCGACCTGACGGTCTATCTGTTCTTTGCGATCAACCGGGCATTGATGTCGCATGAACGGGTGCTCATCATCTGCGGCCGCGACGCCATCATCGACGATGTGATCGAGTGGGTCAAGGACGCGGTGGTGGAAGTGAGCCATCTGCCGTTCTTATGGAATGTCGGCGTGCTGAAGGCACAGGCCTCTGCGCCGGATGTCGGCATCCTGTCGATCTCGCAGATCTTTGACCTGAGCCTGCATGAAAGCAATAAAGCGTTCTTTGCGGATGTGACCCATGTGGTGCTGCTGGAGCCTTCGCGCATCGTAGCGACAGCGCAGACGGCGCTGTATATGCTGGCGCGCAAGCTGAATGAGGGCACGCAGTTCAGCATCTTTGACAAAAACAGCGATGGTTTGGTCGATGCGCTCTCTCATATCCTGAAGACGAGCATCATCGAGGTCAACGCGACCAAGTCGGGCGCTTCCTCATCACAGTTTGTGATGTGGGATGCCGATGCCCGCAATATGCACCATAAGCTGTTCCCAGGCGTAGCGCGTTATCTGGGCGTCGGCAGCGAAGTGGCGATGGTCTCGTTGAAATACGGCGTGCGCAAAGTCAGCTGGTACGCCTATGACAGCTTCCCGGTCGTAGACATGAAGTGGATCGCCGGACAGTATTATCCGCTCATCTGTGATTATACCGGCATCCCATTCAAGCAGCATCGCATCGGCGAGGTGCTGGAGTTTGTCCCGAACCTCTGGGGTGCGGCGCAAAGCCGTGAGGCATGCGTGGTCGTAGAGGATGAGTATCATAACCTCTTCGAGATGGCCGCGGCCGTGATCAGTCGTTCGTCCATGTGATCGCACCGCAGTATCTGCTTCGGGAGTACATGAACGACAATGCGGAGATCTTCATCCGTGACCCGAAGGCCATTCCATCCTTTGCCCCGGATTTTGCCCGCACACCGCGCAATGTGGTGCTCGAGCTGATCATGCGCATGGTCATCTCTCCGGTGCGCATCGAAGAAGTGCGCACACAGCTGGAACTGTTGTTCGGTGAGGTGGAAAATATTCCGGCCTTCCTGAGCGAGCAGATCCGTCTGTATTTCATCCCGGATGGCGTCGATGAAGACCTGAGCCGTCTGATCCAGATGAAGCAGGTCGGCTTCTACGATGAGATCACCATGGATGAGGAGTTCCATACGGAGCTGTATATCGATGATCAGCGCTTCATCGACACGTATCTGAGCGATCTGCACAATGCCGGCTATGTGGCAGAGGATGAGCAGGATATGCACTTCCTGGGCGCCAATCTGCTGGGCCAGATCTGCCAGATGTATCTGCCTGGACAGTTCATCACGATCGCGGGCAAGTATTATGAGGTGATCCGCATCAATCAGGAAAAGGGCGTCGTCCTGCGCCGGGCCGCCGATCATATCCATGGCCGTATCTCTTACCGCCAGATCCGCAGCTACACGCTGAAGGAGAGCGGCGCAGAGACAAAGACGGTCGTGCATGACGGCATCGAGGTCACTTCGGCGGCGATGAACATGACGGCCGATACGGCAGGTTTCCTGGAGATGCACGGGCATCATGACATGGTCAATGCCAGAAGGGTGCTTCTCGATGATGTGCCGCGCCGCAGCTATGTGCGCAAGACCGTGCTCAGGCTGAAGCTGCCGAAGATCAGCGAAGCAGTGCGTGTCACGCTGTGCATGCTGCTCAATGAGATCTTCCGCACGGTCTATCCGGACAACTGCGATTACCTGAGCGCGTCGACGGCATTGACGCCTGAGGAACAGGAACAGCTGGAGGGCATCGTGCATCCGTTGACGGGCGACATCGATCCGGAAAGCATCTATATCTTGGAAGACAGCCAGCTCGATCTGGGCATGATCATCTCGATCGAGCGCAACCTGGAGCGCATCTTGGAGATCGTCTGCGATTATCTCGACTGGCATCTGGAGCGGCTGACCCGTCCGGATGAGACGATACAGCAGGAAGAGGAACAGGAAGTCCCGCTGCCGATCCCGCCCAATACGCCGAAAAATGCCAGACAGCGTCTGTCCTATCGCTTCAAGCGCTGGTTGAAGCGCATCTTCAGACGGAAGAAAAAGGAAAATGTGCAGATGGATGAAACGGCAGGGCCACAGCCGGAGAGCACGGAAGAAAGCGGACAGGAGGAAACGCCGCAGCCACAGCCGAACGCGTATGCGAAGTCACACTATCTGTTGTTTGGCCGGGAGGAGATGCTGTCCTGTCTGGATCTGGAAGAGACATGGACGTATCTGAAGACGTTCGGCTTTGATCACAACATTCTGAAGGAGGCCAGGGAGAATATCCATGCGGCCAAACGGAATGATTTCGATCCTGATGATGCGCATCGCTGTGATTTCTGTGCCCGCAGCCTCGCCGATGTGGATTATGAGGTGCTCGCGGACGGACGTGAGCGCTGCCCGGAATGCAGCCGGACAGCCGTGCATACCGTAGAGGAGTTCAGACACATCTATGATATCACCATCCAGAATTATGAAGCCTTCTTCGGCGTGCGAATCACTGCAGCCATCAAGCTGGAGATGGTCGATGCCAATACCCTGCACCGCAAGCTGGGCAAGAGCTTCGTGCCAAGCGCCGGCTACAGCAGCAGAGTGCTCGGTGTCGCGATCCGTGACCGTCATGGCAATTATACGATCTATGTGGAAAACGGCGCGCCGCGCAATGCCTTCATCGCCACTCTCGTCCATGAGCTGACCCATATCTGGCAGTACACGACATGGAACGAGAAAGAGCTGATGGCCAGATATGGCGGAGACCTGATGCCCGCCGTATACGAGGGCATGGCCAAATGGGTGGAGATCCAGTATATGTTGCTGATCGGGGAACAAGCCCACGCCAGACGTGAAGAGCTCATCACCAGAGCAAGAGACGACGAATACGGCAGAGGCTTCCTCTACTACGTCACCAGATACCCCCTCAGCACTACCCAAAGCACACTGAGGACACCATTTGAACATATGCACGAACCACTCAGATGATACACAAAGAGGATACCAATACCAAGAAAAGGTAAAGGTATCCTTTTTTATGTGAAGAAAGATTAAGAAAAGAGGAGAAAACGATTACATTTCGTGATGTTTAAGTTGCATTTCATGAAAGAATTCACATTTTTCAGATATATATATATATAATTTAATCCAAGAGGGATTAAAGTCTCCGGGGTATAGAGCGTCATGGGGAAGTAATGGATGTGCAGTATGTCTTAAAAGCGATCCTGGAAGAACTGCAAGAAATCAGAGAAGTGTTGGGGCTTGAGAAAAAAGAACTCCCGTTCTGAAAAGAAAAGGCTGAAAAAGATTTGATAAGAACACATTAGGATATACAGAATATCTAATTGCACTATGCGTAAGAAGAGAATGTAGAGAGAGGACTATTAAAATGAAATTAAATGGCTTAAGTGTTAAACAGGTCGAAGAGAGTCGGCTGAAACATGGATCTAACACCTTAACGGAAATCCCGCCCGATCCCTTGTGGAAAAAAGTCCTTGAGGGCTTTAAGGATCCGATGATTATGATCCTGCTGGTCGCGTTATTTGTTCAAATTGTTCTGTTTTTCCTTGGAGAAACAGAGTGGTTTGAACCTGTAGCTATTCTTGTTGCAATCCTGATTGCCAACGGTGTCGCTTCTGTTAGCGAAAGTAAGCAGGAAGGCAAAGCGTCTGCACTCAAGGCCGAGGAAGAAGCCAAAGAGATGGCGAAAGTTCTTCGGGATGGCAAGTTGCAGGAAATTCATGTCAGTGAAGTTGTAGTTGGTGATATTGTATATCTTCAGGCCGGTGACAAAATCCCTGCTGACGGTGTCATTGTGGATGGCGCAGTAAAGGTGGATCAGGCAGCTCTCAATGGTGAGACTGAAGAGGCAGATAAAATCCCGTTACTTAATGGAGCGGAGTATGACATTAAAGACCTTTTGAACAAATTCTATGCCTATCGCGGTACTGTTGTTTGCGGCGGTGAGGCCTACATGGAAATTAAGGTTGTTGGTGACAGGACTTTGTTTGGCGAGCTTGCCCTCGAGGTTCAAGAAAACACTCGGGAAACTCCTCTACAGGTCAAATTAGGTAAGCTTGCAAAACAAATCTCCACATTTGGTTATATCGGTGCAATTGCTATTGTTGTTAGCGTTCTGGCAAAGACTTTACTTACCGGTAGCATCCCCGAAGGTATCTTCCAGTGGATTCGACTCATTATGGATGCTATTACCGTTGCAGTTACCATTATTGTTTGCGCTGTTCCTGAAGGTCTGCCTATGTTGACCTCTATCCTGTTGTCCTTCCAGAGCCTGCGCATGGCAAAAGACAACGTTCTTGTGCGTAAGATCAACGGTCTTGAAACCGCTGGTAGCTTGAGCATCCTGTTTAGCGACAAGACTGGTACTATCACCGAGGGGCGCCTTTCTGTTGTTGAAATGGCAACTGGTAATGTTCGTATTTTTGATGCTTTGTTTAAGATGACTCCTGCGCTGATTGCTGATGTTGTGATGGGCATCGGCGTTAATAATAGCGCGGTTGTAAGTAATGGCCAAATCATCGGTGGGAACAGTACTGACCGTGCACTAATGTCCTTTCTTGTAGATTGCGATGCTTGCGAGGCTATAGACAAGGATGAGGTACGTAACTTCAATGCCTTTGACTCTGCTAAAAAGTATTCTAGCGTCACACTCGTTCACGATGGTAAGAGTGTTACCTATATTAAGGGAGCTCCGGAAAAAATTATCGAGAAGTGCACTCATTATGTGGATGAAACAGGCGAGGTAAAAAAGCTTGTCGAAAAGAACTATCTTACCGCCTACATTGATACTCAGGCTGGACGTTCCATGCGTCTGCTCGCAGTTGCTAAAGCTGATGGAGATAGCGATGATGCTGATTTGACTCTGATTTGTGTGATTAGCATCCGCGACAATGTCCGTAAGGAAGCAGCTGATGCTATCAGGGAGGTTCAGAATGCCGGTATTCAGGTCGTTATGGTTACGGGCGACCGCAAGGAAACCGCTGTCGCAATTGCAAGGGAAGCTGGCCTGCTTTCCAGCAACGAAGATATTGCTCTCACTTCTGCTGAAATTGCCGAGAAGAGTGATGAAGAACTAAAAGCAATCCTTCCTCATTTGCGTGTTGTTTCCCGCGCACTTCCTAGCGATAAAAGTCGACTTGTTCGTGTTGCTCAGGAACTTAATCTTGTTGTTGGTATGACCGGAGACGGAGTTAATGACTCTCCCGCCCTTAAGAAAGCTGATGTTGGTTTTGCAATGGGTAGTGGCACTGAGGTAGCAAAGGAAGCTGGTGACATTACTATCCTTGATGACAATTTTTCCTCCATACGAAAGGCTATCCTTTATGGCAGAGCGATGTTCAAGAGCATTAGAAAATTCCTGATTTTTCAGTTGACAGTTAATGTGGCTGCTGTTCTCATTTGCTTCCTCGGTCCTCTGATGGGTGAAAATGTTATTCTTACTGTTATTCAGTTGCTGATGATTAACCTCGCTATGGATACACTAGCGGCTATCGCGTTTGGTAGTGAACCGGCGTTGGATGAGTATATGAAAGACAAACCGATTCCTCGCTCTGCAAGTATTATCAGTAAGGAAATGTTGGTGGAGATACTGATCGGTGCTATGTATATTACCTTTATTTGTCTAGGCATCTTGTTTGCGCAGCCTATACGTAACCTTTTTGGTGATGTTGATCTTACCTATTTGAAATCTGCTGTGTTTGCAGTATTTATGATGGCCATCACTTTTAACGGTTTTAATGCAAGAACAAGCCACATTAATCCGTTTGAAGGTTTGGGCCGCAATAAGACTTTCGTTGGGGTTATGCTTTCCGTCTTTGCTCTCCAGTTTGTTTTTGTCACCTTCGGTGGTGAGGTTCTGAGTGTTGAGAGCCTGAGTGTTACTGGCTGGCTGACTTGTATCGCACTTGCCTTCCTTATCATCCCCATTGATATGATTCGGAAAGCAATTATGCACAAAACAAAGTAAAAAAATTTTCTACGAGAAAAGGAGAAAAGTGTGAATAAAAATGCGTAAAAAAGGCCGACTTAAAAACAAGTAGTAAAAAATATCAAAAAATTTTATCAGTTGACCGGAATAGAAGAAATATCTATACCAGGAGAGGTGGCATTGACTGTCATCAAAGCGAATCGACAACAGTTGATTAAACAATCATAAGTGTCCAGGCTCAAAGTCCTACTTATTTGTGCTTGAGATGATGACGGCAACTGATAAAAATACAGGATATTCAAATGAGCAGAATTCCTACTCTCTCCTACGTGCTCTGTAGTGTACCACCTCTCTGATATTGTAACACGAAAGAGAGCATGTGGGATTTATTGATGAAGTATTTGTGTCCGCGCGACTTTAGGCGCGGGGAAATGGAGGAAAAAATGACTATTAATCTGCAAAAGGGACAGAAAATTAACCTGTCTAAGAAAAGCTGTGATGGCTTAAACAAGGTCATGGTTGGTCTGGGTTGGGATGAGGTTCCGCAGAAGCGCGGTTTCTTTGATCCTAAGCCGCAAGATATTGACTGTGATGCCTTCGCTATCCTACTGGGATATGACGGTAAGTTGCTGAATCATGCCGATGATTTGGAGCAGTGCACAGTTTTCTTCAACAATCTTGTGTGGCCAGGTGGGGCTATTCGTCACATGGGCGATAACCTGACTGGTGCAGGTGATGGTGATGACGAGCAGATTTTTGTTGATCTGCAGAGGGTTCCTTATGAGATTTGCTCCATCGTTTTTGCCGTGAACATTTATGAAGCACTGAATCGCAATCAGCACTTCGGGATGATCCGTAACGCTTTTATTCGCGTTGTGGACTATGAACGCAATATTGAGCTGTGCCGCTTCAACCTGAACGAGAACTACAATAATAAAACTGCGCTTATTGCCGGTGCGCTGATGCGCACTGATAATGACTGGGAATTCCTTGCCGCCGGTAATGCCGCAAGAGTTGAAAGCCTGGTAGATGTTGTTGCTGTATTTTATTGATTAAATCGTTAGGAGGTCTTAAATATGGGTATCAATCTGCAAAAAGGGCAGAAGATTGATTTGTCCAAAGGTGGTACTGAACTTCGCCAAGTAATGGTTGGCTTAGGCTGGGATGAAGCTCCCCGTAGTGGTGGTGGACTTTTCGGCCTTCGCCGTCCGCAGGCGATTGACTGTGATGCGTCTGTTATTCTGTGTGGTGCCGATGGTAAGATTATTAGTACCGACATCCAGCAATGCTGCGTTTATTTCGCCAATTTGCGTCATTCCAGTGGTGCAATCATCCATCAGGGCGACAACCTGACCGGTGCGGGCGATGGTGACGACGAGCAGATCATGGTTAATCTGTCTGCTGTTCCCGCCAACATCGAGAAGATGGTGTTTGTTGTTAACATTTATCACGCTCGTACCCGCAATCAGCACTTTGGTATGATTCGCAATGCTTTCATTCGTTTGGTTGATATGGATACCAGAACTGAAATTTGTCGTTTCAATCTGTCCGAGAATTACAATGGTATGACCGGCTTGATTGTTGGCGAGATTTACAAGAAAAACGGCAACTGGAGATTCAACGCTGTTGGCCAGCCTGTTCAGGAAGCCAGCAGCTTGGATTCTCTTGTTCGCATCTACGCTTAACACTATCAAATAGGAGGAAAAAGAAATGGCTATTAATCTTCAAAAAGGACAAAGAGTATCTCTCGATAATTCTATGAAACTGGCCCTTGTTGGCCTCGGCTGGGACACTAATCGCTACGACGGCGGCGCCGATTTCGACCTTGATGCTTCCGCTTTCCTGTTGGGTGAGAATGGTAAGCTTCTTCGTGATGAAGACTTTGTCTTCTATAACAACCTCAATGGTCGCGATGGGGCAGTTGTTCACACCGGCGATAACTTGACCGGAGATGGCGACGGCGATGACGAAGTCATTATGATTGACTTTAGCAAGATTCCCAGCGAGATTAAGAAAATCGCTATTTGCGTTACAATTCACGATGCCGAAGCTCGTCGCCAGAACTTTGGGCAGGTTTCTAATGCCTATATCAGAATCGCAAAGCTCTCTGACGAGTTCGATACCGTTGGTGAGCCCGTTCTGAAGTTTGATCTCGAAGAAGAGTTCTCCATCGAGACTGCTCTAGTTGTGGCCGAAATCTATTTCAAGAATGGTGAATGGAGGTTCAACGCAGTTGCTGCCGGTTATCAAGGGGGGCTGGAAGCAATCTGCCGCTCTTTCGGTGCAAACGTATAGGATACATGTCACCAGCCCAAATCGATTACTCGGGCTGGTGATATTGAAATAGGAGATATATAGATGAAAGAATTTCAAAAAGGCCAGCGGATAAGGACAGCTTCAGGAGGCGAGCTTGAAGTCGTTCAGAAGCTTGGCGAAGGCGGTCAGGGTGTTGTTTATAAAGTCAATTACAATGGTAAACAGTTAGCGCTTAAGTGGTATTTTGGCAACAAACTGAGTAACGCCGATAAGTTCTATAGAAACATTCAGAACAACATTAATCAGGGGGCACCGACAAGTGCGTTCCTGTGGCCGTTGGAAATCACTGAATACTTTGAAGATAGTTTCGGATATTTGATGGAGCTTCGCCCTAGCGAGTATAAAGACTTTTCTCTGTTCCTGCTTGCAAAGGTTCACTTCGCAAATATCGAAGCAATCATTAACACTGCGCTTTGCATTACAAATGGCTTCCGCGAGCTTCACAACAGGGGATACAGCTATCAGGACTTGAACGATGGCAACTTTTTTGTCAATCCTAAGACCGGCAATGTTCTGATTTGCGACAATGATAATGTTGCTCCGTACGGGGAGAATCTTGGTATTGCTGGTAAGTGCCGCTACATGGCTCCCGAAGTTGTTATGGGCAAGAAGCGCCCTAACAATCACACCGACCGTTTTTCGTTGGCAGTTGTGCTGTATATGCTGCTCTTCTTGAACCATCCCCTTGAGGGAAAGCGTACTATGTGTCCTTGTTTGACCGAGGAGTTGGAACGCAAGTTCTATGGAAGCGATCCTGTGTTCGTTTGGGATCCCACTAATGATAGCAATCGCCCCGTTCGTGGCGTACATACCAATGAAATCAAACTGTGGCCCCTCTATCCTGAGTTTGTACGAAAGACTTTTGAAAAGGCATTCAGCCATGAGGTGATGGTGGGTGATGACACGACTCACCGCGTCATCGAAAAAGAATGGCAAGAGGTCTTTACCACGCTTCGTGATTTGATGATCAAGTGTAACTGTGGAAGCGAAACCTTCATTGATCCTTCCAAGCAGACTTGTCAATGCATCAACTGCGGTAAGAGCATTGAGCGTCCTTTGATTCTCAAGGTAAAAAAATATCACGTAGCGCTGACACCGAGCAAGAAACTGTACACTTGCCATGTGCAGTATGACAGTGACGATTTTAAAGAAGCGCGCGGTGAGGTTATCACAAGTAGAAACAATCCAGCCTTGTTGGGGCTGAGAAATGACTCGGATAACATTTGGAAAGCAATCCTGCCCAACGGAATAAGTAAAGACTATTCTAACGGCCAGGTTATTAAGCTGGGCAAGGGTATCAAAATCAACTTCGGCAATGGAAATGTTGGCGAAGTAATCTAAAAGGAGAATATAATTATGGGACTTTATGATGAGGTCGTTGAAGTACCAAGAAGAACGATGGTTCTTTTCTTCGTTGTTGATACTTCCGGAAGTATGAGCGGTGCTAAGATTGGCACAGTAAACTCTGCAATCGAAGAAATTGTGCCCGAATTGAAAGATATTTCTGAGAGCAATGCTGATTCACAGATTAAGGTAGCTACCCTCTCTTTCTCTACTGGTGCCAGATGGATTGACAGTGCGCCTGTTGCTGCCGAAATTTTCAGATGGAATTACTTGGATGCTAACGGTGTGACTGATCTGGGCGCAGCTTGTCTGCAGTTGAACGAGAAGCTTTCTCGTAATGCTTTCATGAGTGATGCTACTGGTTCTTTTGCTCCTGCAATCTTCCTACTTTCTGACGGTGAACCTACCGATAACTATAAGTACGGCCTAGAAAAGCTGAAGCAGAACAATTGGTTTAAGAAGGCTATTAAGGTCGCTGTTGCAATCGGCGATGATGCAAATAAGACCGTTCTTGCTGATTTCACTGGAAATGTTGAATCCGTTATTACAGTTCGCACTCCTGAAGCTCTGAAAAAGTGGATTCAGTTTGTTAGTGTTCGTGCTTCAGAAATCGGTAGTAAAAGCTCTAACGCTGGTTCCGGTTTCGGTGATGCAGCTCCGAGTGGAGATAGTTCCGAAATTGTTAGCAAGCAGGATGAATTTGTTAAAGAAATCCAGGCACAGGCCGCAGATGCCACAGAGTGGGATTCTTTTGATGATGATGGCATTCAGTGGTAAGAAGGAGGAACCCATGCACATGCAATCCTTTCATCTATCCACACAAGGTGCAAACCATATTAAAAAGAATAAAAAGTGCCAAGATTCCTCCGCAAGTTACTATGATGAGAACTGTGCTATAGCAATTGTGTGTGATGGACATGGCGGAGATGATTACGTCCGAAGCGCCGTAGGATCTGCTCTTGCAGCCACTGTCACCAAAAACAACATCCTTAGTTTTATTTCGAATGTGGACAAGGATGAGTTGAAGAGACATCATTCCCAGCTAATAAATACTCTACAGGCGAGCATTATTAGTGATTGGAGTAGTGAGATTTACGGACATTATAAAAAAAATCCGTTTACGGAAGCCGAGATTTTCGCACTTTCGGAAAGGGCTAAACACAAGTATCTTCAAGAGCAACGAATTGAGAGTGCCTATGGAACAACTCTGATTGCGGTAGCCAGTACAAAAGACTATTGGTTTGGTATTCATATCGGAGACGGCAAATGTGTGGCGGTAAACTTGGAAGGGAAGTTTGTTCAGCCCATACCTTGGGATGAAAAGTGCTTTTTGAATGTGACTACATCCATCTGTGACTACGATGCTTTGAACAGTTTCCGCTATTTCTATTCAGAAAAGCTTCCTGTTGCAGTATTCGTCGGATCCGATGGCGTTGATGATTGTTTTAGCTCTGAGCAACAGCTCAACAATCTCTATAAGACGGTGCTATATTCTTTTGCCACTTCTGATTTTAATGAAGCTGTAAATGATTTGAGCGATTACCTCCCACGCCTTTCTGCAAAAGGTAGCGGTGATGATGTTTCCATTGCTGCCATACTCGATATGGATATGATTGGCGAGATAAGTGCTGTCAAAGAGTTCGACAAGGAAAAAGAAAGGGCTCGTGTTGAAGAAAATGCTCGCATCACAGCACTAAAAGCTGAAGAGGAACGTAAACGAGTTGAAGGAGAACGGGTGGAGCAGATTCGGCAGCAACAAGCTAAGAAAGCACCCACGATTAAGCGCTGTAGACACTGTGATGCAAAGTTGTATCCTGGGATGAAATTCTGTAGCGAGTGCGGTACGCGGATTGATCCTGCTGTTTCGGATGATACTGTCTCTCCTGTACAGCACAATTCGAATGAAACCCCAGATGAACTCAAAAGTATCAAGATTGTGCCTTTTGATAACAATTCATCGGCGCCTGCTACGGAGAATGCTAAAACTGCTGTTGATAACGTACTGGTAGCAGATATCGTATCGACAAATGAAGTTGTTACGAAGAAAGTTGAAATAGTTGAGGAACCGGTTGCGGAAGTTGATGCAGAGTCTGTAGAAACAGTCGAGCATCCGGTTGAAAAAGTCTCTGAACCGGTCGTAGTTGAAACCGCTGATGAAATGTCTGATGAAGTAAAAACAACAGATGGTATCAAAGAAGCGGTTGCTTGATGACGTCTAATTGCATACAGATATATGATTTGAGGATGCAGATATATCTGTGACAAATGTTCCTAGGTATATCTTTATTTCTTTTTCACAGAAGAGCAAATATATGAATGCTCTTACAATTTTTCTCGACATTTTCTACTAGTATTCCTATCAGGGTTAAGGATACAGTAGTATATAGTAAAGGTCAAATTGAAAAATGAGCTAAACACCTTGGCTACGATATGACATTCAATAGCACTGCTCTCTTGGAGCTGTACACTGTCATCATTAGGGAGGTGCATTCTTTGGAAAATGAAAAAGACAATTTCAAACAGGTAATGCGAACTGTTGTCGAAACTTACGGAATAGAACTTCTCAATGATGCCAGGCGAACAAATGCACTATTGATGGATTATGCTCCTCGACAGTTCAGAGAGCGAAAACTGATATTTTTGGCATTACAGGAAGGAATTGGAAACGAACTTATACGCGCTATAGGCAAAGAAAAGCAAGATCAAAAATTATGTGTAAATCGATGTGTTCGTTGCCTTGTAGATGAGGTATGGATAACAGAAGAAGCGGCTCAGTTTGCTGTTGATGTTATAGCATTTGCAATCGACATTAACAGCGCTGAGATTCCTCAAGTAGTTGTAGCCAACTCAGTTCCCACTCTGGTGAGAAGCGAAAAAGAACTTAAAAAAGGGGCCTTTGATCACAAACTTACTGATATAAAGACCATCCTCAGTCAATATCAGGTGATTGGTTATAAAGCATTTGCGGCAGACCAATCACTCAAAGATTTGGAGCTTCCACAAGGTATTAAAACTATAAAGGCAAAAGCATTTGTTGACTGTATAAACCTAAAAAGAATTGTACTTCCATCTACCATTGAAGAAATCGGGGTTGGTTCCTTTACAGGATGCGATTCTTTGGAGACGGTTTCTCTGAATAAAAATGCAAACTATATCTTCATCAAAGGAATGCTGATTGATAAAAAAAGAAAAGCGTTAATGCGTGTAACCAATGTTGCTGCAGAACAGTGTATAATCCCACAGGAGATCACATCCATTCAAGCAAAGGCCTTTGAAAGAAGCAGTGTGAAGTCAGTAGTGTTGCCGAAAAGTCTAACTGAACTTGCGAGAGATGCGTTTTCTTTTTGCGGCAAGCTACAAAGATTTGATATTGACTTTCATAACCAATTCTACTCGTCTATAGATGGTGTTCTTCATACGAGAGATTGTGCTCAATTAGTTAGATTTCCGTCGGGGTATCAGGGTGTGAACTACATTATTGAGGATACAGTCTCTTATATCGCAGATGGAGCCTTTTGTGGTACGGCGAACATTGAATCAATCACATTTGCGAGTAACTTAAAATCCATAGGTTCAAGGGCTTTTGAATACTGTAGAAAACTATCATCGCTTGTATTACCAAGTAGTGTAGAAATAATTGGGGAGCGAGCATTCCAATATTGTGACCGGCTTTCGAGTATTATGCTTCCTCGGAGTATACACGAAATTGGTGACTTTGCTTTTTGCGGATGTTCGTCTATACAGGCTATAAGCATTCCTAAAGGTGTAAAAAGAATCGGTCATGCTGCTTTTAAGGATTGCTCGTCACTTAGGAAAATAATCATTCAGGATAACGTGGAGTTTATTGGTGATGGTGCATTTGTTGGCTGTTCCGATGATATGGAAATTGCCATTAAGAACAATAGCTATGTAGAGAGATACTGTAGTGCTCACAAGATCACTTGGAGTGCGCTCTGATAGCTGGGAGGTGGGAAATACTATGACGATTCAGGAGCAGCTAAATGTTATAAATAAAACCTTTGTTAAATTGCATCAGGATTTCAAGCACTTTGAGACTAATGAGCAGGCTCTTTCCAGCAAGTATTCTTCGGAGTATGCACGTGTTCAAGAAAAGTGGAATAAAGAGCGTGAACGGATTACCGCCGTTAAGGAAAATGTTCTTACATACTATCGTATTGCAAAGGACAATTCCTCTAAGGAATTAGTAACCTTCGGAATTGGTGGACAGCGTCCAGATATCGCTCGGTTGAACCGCATGATAGGGCAAATCAGCTCTGACAGTCGAAATGACCCTATTGCTGGGCAGATTGTCGATTTGGCAAGTCAGTACGTTGTTTACCTTGACAAAAAACTCGCTCAGATTAGTTCTAAGGAACAGGCAGACAGACACAATGTTGACCGGCGGAAGAATCAGGAAAGAGCTTGGTTAACACAGCAGAAAAAGCAGGTTTTGATGGATTGCGAACGATATCTCAAGGGTGATGATGTAGCGAACCTTGTTCAACTCTTTGACGCAATTCGTAGAGACTACGAAATCACCAAGAGTTATTTCGAGAATTGGGGACTGCTTGTTCAGCGTAAACGCATGATGCTTTTGGGGTTTCAGCAGTTTGCATTGGATGTTCCGCAAATGCTTTGCAAAGAACTAAAGGGTAGCTTAGGATACCATTTTGATGAAGCGAGTAAAAATGTGAATTGCCCTTGCGGATTTACTACGAATAGCTCGGAAGAAATCAACATTGAATATGTTGACAGAAATGAGCCGTATGTAAAAAAGGGCATTCAAGCGCTTGTTTTGAACTTTCTGCGGTATTTTAGACCAAACGAGTACAAAGTATCCGTATTTGATTATATTCACTATAATGCTGATGTTTTAGGTCCTCTCTCGGCTCTCATGAGCGGGAAAAACAGTATCATTGAAAAGCCTGCTTTTAATTCTAAGTCCTTGAGGCAGAGTATTGAGATTCTGGCTGACCACTATCGCAAGGTTGAATCTAAGATAGGAACAAAGACGCTTTATCAATATAACAAACAGCAAAAACCGGAAAACAGAATTCCTTTCCGCATTTTGATTATCAATAGAGCGGAAGATGTATATCGTGCCTCTGACGATACGGAAATGTCCTATATTGTCAACAATGCCGAGAAATTCGGGGTAACGGTTGTTCATATGTCGAAAAGCTCTGATGGTGGTAGCAAGGGTAAAGACCGGGAAAAGAAGCATCTTGCAAAGTCTAAGGATTGCGTTTGTATTATTAGTGACGCACAGGGGAATTTTTTTATAGAGAATAATGAAAAGTGGTTTACCTTTAAGTGGTTGGATGCACCTTCTGCTCTCCCGTCAGATTTTGTTAGCCGTGTTATTGCTGCAACAAAACCCAAAGAAGTTGGAAGTAAGTATTTCTCGCGCTATAACATGAAAACCCCTACGAAATCCACCGGCAAACGCAAGCCGATCTCTATTCCTTTTGCGATTGACGAGGATGATAACGTAATCAGCTGTAGCTTTGAAAATGATTTGTTTGCTGCTTACATCATGGGTTCTGCTGGTTCCGGTAAATCCACTCTGCTTCACACTATTATTAGCGGTTTGATAATGAATTATCATCCTGATGAAGTTGAATTGTGGCTCATGGACTTCAAGATGCTTGAATTTAAGCGGTATGTAGATCACAGGCCCCCGCATGTTAAATATATTTTGTTGGAGAAGTCCGAGGATCTGGTTTTCGACATTATCGATCATCTGACCGATTTGCTTGATAAGAGACAGTATAAGTTTTCACAAAACGGATGGTCTAAACTAACTGATGTTCCCCCGGAAGAGAATATGCCTGCCGTTTTTGTTATTATTGATGAATTTGCGCAGATGTCTCAGATTTTGAAAGAGACAAAAGGTGCAGGATATGGCTCTGACTATACCATTAAACTTGAAAACCTGCTGGCCAAAGGACGTGCACTTGGTCTTAAATTCATCTTTGCGAGCCAGACCTACACAACTGGTATTTCTGGCCTTACTGAGACTGCATGTAAACAGATTCAGATGCGCTTTGCACTGAAAAATACACCGGAAGAGATTAAGCAAACACTGAACCTTTCCTCGGACCAGATTACTCCTGAACTGAGCCGAACGATAGCTTCAATGCCCGTTTATGAAACGATATTCAAGTGGGCAGATGAAGAGAATAATGTACATGTTGGTCGGTATAGGAATATGTACACGGTCGGAAATGAAGTTGAAACGCTGGTTGACAAAATCAATGCGACAATTAAGCCGGTTAAGGCAGGAAACACCACGAGCACCACTTACATAGACAAGAAGCCTGTTCTGATTGATGGTAGCCAGCCTAAAACATTTAAGAGCCAGATTCCATATTATAGAGAGTTTAAGGCCACACAAGATCTCGATGATTTTGATGACGGTGATATTTTAATATACGCAGGTGTCCCTTGTAGCTTTAGCCTTGCTAAGCCTTTTATACTGTGTAACGCTACAGCGGAAAACATCTTGATTGCCGGTGGTGACCGTGACAGCAAGACGAATATTATTCTTTCGATTTTAAACAGCTACAGTCAAAAAGGACATGAGATTGAAATATGGGCGCATGAACGATCTCCTATCTTCAGGCGCTACAAGAACACGGTTTTTGCTAAGAGAAAACAACGGACAGATCTTGCTGAAATTTGTGATCAGATTTTGGAAACAAAAAAGGCGATCCAGAAGCGTACCGTTCCCGAGAAATTGATTGTTTGTTTTGGCTATGAAAATCTTGCATCGGATTTTGAAATCCTTGGTGAAGAAAGTACCGCTCCGGAACCAGAAGAACTTGCTTCTAAGCCGGAACCTATGCCAACGATGATCGAGATTATGGCTCAGGCAAAGAAGGCAAAAGAGGCTGGAAACGAGGAGGAGGCCAAGCGAATAATCAGCGATTACAACCGTTTAGTGAAAGAGTCACAGAGTAATACGGCTCAGAGTGCTTCTGAGACAGTGAGCGTAGGTACTATTTATAATGCTACGGATGATTTAGAATGGATTCTCAAACGATCCCCTAATTATGGATTACACTTTTTGTTTTGCTTTGACCAAGGCCGTGATTTTATAAATCTTCGGCTGGACGAGAACGCTTTCCGTCACAAAATCCTATTTCCTATGTCCAAGGATGAATCCATTTCTATCATGGGAAGCCGAAAAGCAAATGAGATCGGTGACGGAACCTGTATGTACAGTAATGGAAAGGTCTCTTTTACTCTTAGGCCTCATATCTATCGTGGGGTTCCATGTAATGGCTGGATGATAGATGATGACGGTAACATAGTCCAGAGAGGATGATTTCATGGCAAGATACGCAATAAGCCCAGAAGGTGCAAATCAATTAAAAGAGTTAGCGGCCTGTTTACTAAATTGTACTTTTGACATTTTAGACCAAGGTAGTGTTCTAACAAAACAGATTTCTGCACTTGACGAGACCCTCGGTATTTACGCGAACGGCATTAAAGGAATTGTACGAGAAACCTTTCATTCGATTAAACGGGGTCAGGACGATATAACCAAAGTTTGCTACAACCTTAATGCACAGGCAGACGAGATAATGAAGCTGTGCCAGGGTGATATTTGGGGTGGTGGAGGTACTCAATTACCCACTACAATTACTGGGCAGGACATAAGTGATTCTTTTTGTGTCGATCCTTCCAGTACAAAAAGCCCCGCCCAACAAGCCGCAGCTGC
>ENA-OOWZ01000686-OOWZ01000686.1-human-gut-metagenome-genome-assembly--contig:-NODE-686-length-17897-cov-2.633169_pt1 | contig 17897 bp, 20 predicted proteins | sample MGYA00241580_ERZ501329 | MGnify/ENA primary metagenome ERZ501329 (study PRJEB25962, sample SAMEA2042923) | human gut metagenome | biome: human gut; feature: human-associated habitat; material: faeces... | reverse complement strand
TCCAACTACGTTAATAATTATTGCTAAGAAATAAAGAGGTGTAAAATGGAAAAGATTGCATTAATAGCAGATATACATTCAAATATAGTAGCATTAAAAGAGGTATTAGAAGATATAGAAAGTAGAGGCATAAGAAGAATATTTTGTTTGGGAGATATTGTACTAAAAGGTTCATCACCATGCGAAACATTGGATTTAATAAGAAACAAATGTGAAGTAGTTATAAAAGGAAATTGTGACAATTATGCAGTAAATCCTAATTATAAAAATCCGAATGAAAACCATTTATATCATAGAAGATGGTATAATAATATTTTAGGTGAAGAAAGAATAGAATATTTAAGAAATTTACCTATGTATAAGGATTTATATGTGAGTGGAACTTTAGTAAGAATGTTTCATGCTAGTAAAAATGATTTAGATTATAGAGTGTTCGATATTTCAAGTGTAGAAGAAAAGATGAAATTATTCGAAGATGAATCAAATATTCCAGACATTGTATTTTATGCTGATATTCACAAGCAGTATTTACAAAAAATTGTAAATAAAACTTTAATAAATGTTGGAAGTGTAGGAAATGCTTTAGAAATATCAATTCCGAATGATGAAGCTATAGATATGCAAGAGATTACCCAAGCACATTACTGCATTATTGAAGGTGAAGTAGGAGCTAAAGAGAAGAAGGCTTTATCAATTCAATTTGTAAGAGTGCCATATGATATAAATAAAGAGCTAGAATTAGCTAGAAAAGCTAATTCACCAAGTTTAGAAAAATATGAGTTGGAATTAACTAAAGCAAAATATAGAGGAAAAAATAAATAATTGAAATTAGGAAAAGAAAATATGGAATTTAATGAAATAAGAAAAGAAGCAAATAAAAAAGTTTTAGAAATTATGAGTATAATAAATACAGGTAATAATTTTGAGTATTTTAGTGATTTAGATTCTATTCAGTATAGAATAAAATCAGATAATAGCATTATTGCTAAAATGCAAAAGGTCGGAGATAACATATATAATGTATATGATCTTATTGGGATAAGGTATATTTTTAATGATTTAACTAATTACAAACAGCTTAAAGATTATATAGTAAATAATCCAAACTTTGAAATAGTAGAAATAAAAAATTATTTACAAGATGGTCATCCAGAAGATCCAAATTATAAAGCATTGCATATTAGAATGAAATATCATAACTTTCCATGTGAAGTAGAATTTATGGATGTTAAGATGGCTGAACATGTAGTAAAAACACATGCAGAGTATAAAAATGGTTTGCTAAAGTAAGCTAGTGAGGATGGATGCAAATAATGAAAAATTAGAGAATTTGATAATTAAAGAATAGAAAAAATATTTATATAAAAGAAGATAACTATATAGACAAACTGATATAAACTTGCTATAATACAATGTGATTTAATTTTTTGATATAAACGGAGGATTTTATCATGGATGTGCGGAAATTTGTAGGAACATCTTTTGAAGATGTTGCAACTGAATTGTCTAACATGATTAGGCAAGAGTACACCAATCATTTGGAGTTTTTAAGAGACAATGCAATTACGGACAGGGAGGAGCCTAAATACTGGGAAAAAAGATTGCTTGCAGAACCATCAATTGTAAGTACACGTGTATATGATAAGATAATGAGGGTTATGCAAGATCCAGATCAGTATAGGGAGTTATTAAAGAAAAGATTCCCATGGAGTAAGCCGGTAATTAGGATTACAAGGGTATCTAGTTTCTTTGAGGGGATTTTCCCTGGACCGCAAAATGCTATTCCAAAAAATGTAGAGTGGCTGATAAACGTAAGAAAGCTGTCACTCGAAAAAAGAGTATACTCAAAGTATACTAATTGTAATTAGTAAATCTTCCAACCAGTTCGCTGGAAATATGTAAGCAAGGAGCCTTATAGCAGAATGCTATTGGGCTTCTTTGTCGTTTTAAATGGAAGTGCATTGATTTTAAAAATACATACTGATATAATAATCCAAACAAAGGAGGAAATTATGGAAAATAAATTCGAATGGAAATTCACAGATATTTATAAAACTAAGGAAGATTATAAAGAAGATATTAAAAAGGTAAAAGAAAAACTAGAAGAAATCGTTCAATATAGAGGAAAATTAAAAGATTCATCAGAAAATATATATAAATGCTACAAAATATATGAAGAAATAGTAGAAATGGATTGCAAAATATATGCATACGGAATGTTACAATATCATAGAAATATGACAAATCAAGAAGCTGTAGAACTATTTAAAGAAGCAGAAGAATTAGATAATAAAATTGATGAAAAGACAGCATTTATGGTACCAGAGCTTACAAATATGGACACAGCTACATTAGAAAAATACATGAAAGAAGATAAAAGTTTACAAAGATATTCAAGAAGAATAACTGAAATTATAGAAAACAAAAAACATATATTAAGTAAAGAAATTGAGGAAGTGCTATCTAAATTTTCTGATACATTTAATGGATGTGAAAATGCATACAGTGTATTAACAAATGCAGAAATTAAATTTCCATCTATTAAAGATTCAAACGGAAAAGAACTAGAAGTAAATGAAGCTGAATATTCTAAATTATTAGAAAATAAAGATAGAGAAGTAAGAAGAAAGGGAGCTATAGCATTAGTATCAGAATATGGTAAATATATTAATACAATAACAGAATTATATTTAAATACAGTAAAACAGGATACAAAGATTGCTAAATTAAGAAATTATAAAAGCTCATTAGAAAAAGCAGTATTGGACGACGAGGCAACAGTAAAAGTTTATGAAACTTTATTAAAAACAATTAATGAACATATAGGAATAAATCATGAATATACATCGTTAAAGAAGAAACTTTTAAACTTACCAGATATTCATATGTATGATATGAGCATAAATCCATTTAATCAAACAGATACTACAATGGATATAGAAGATGCAGAAGAACTAGTACTAAAGGCACTAGCACCACTAGGAACAGAATATGTAAATAAATTAAAAGAAGCGTTTAATTCAAATTGGATGGATGCATACCTATCACCAAACAAAAGAGGAGGAGCATATAATATGCCAGTATACGGAGTTCATCCATATGTACTTTTAAATTATACTGGAACAAATTTTGATGTATCATCAATCGCCCATGAATTTGGACATGCAATGCATTCATATTATTCTGACAAAAATCAAAATGTGTTAGAACATAGCTATACTCTTTTATTAGCAGAGATAGCCTCAACAGTAAATGAAATTTTACTTGCACAATATAGACTAGATAATTCAACAGCTAAACAAGAAAAAATAGCACTATTATATGACAGAATAGAAACTGTAAAAAGTACATTATTTACACAAGCTATGTTTGCAGAATTTGAACAAGAAGTACACTCAAGAATAGAAAATGGAGAAATATTAAATGCAGAAAAACTAGGAAATATATATGTTGATTTATGCAGAAAGTATTATGGTGAAGACCTAGTTATAGACGAATATAACAAATACAATTGGACTAGAGTAAATCATTTCTTTAGATGTTTTTATGTATATAAATATGCAACAGGTATATCTTGTGCAATAGACATAGCAAGTAGAATTTTATCAGGAGAAGAAGGCTTAGTAGAAAAATATATTAATATGCTAAAAATGGGAGGAAGTAAAAAATCATTAGATATTTTAAAAACAGTAGGAATAGATTTAGAAGATAGCAGAACATATGAAAATGCACTTAAATTTTACAAAAACGATATAGAAAAATTAGAAGAATTAATATAGGGAAAAGAGAAATGTCTTCAAATCCCCGAAGAGGGAAAAAAGGACCGTCCCCAAATCCCGAGGAATGTCCTAAAATCCCGATGTTTCTAAATCCCGAAGACTAACTATATGAAAGTCAAGAAATTTTATGAAAAAAAATAAAAATATTTGAATAATTAGTACATTGAAAATTGCATGACAAATAAGCATTTTTCAAAATGCTTTTAAAAAGGATATGAAAACTATCAACTAAGTTACTTTTTGAAGTTCATAAGTTGAATTCGTTTTTAGCAGATGATAAATTACTCTAATTAACTTTTTCGCAGTATGACTAAGTGCTACAAAATAATGCTTACCTTCAGCAAGTTTTTGATTTTTGTAATCATTAAAATTTTTATCGCGCATACAAACCAATCTTGTTGCAGTAAGCAATGCCCAACGTAGATACTTAGAGCCACGCTTAACCATAACAGAATGAGTAGAAGTAAATTTGCCAGATTGATATGTAGAGGGCTCAAGACCAGCAAATGCTTGTAGTTTAGATGGTGAACCAAAGTTATTGATATCACCAATTTCAGCTAAAATAAAGGCAGAAGTCACATAAGATATTCCAGGAATAGAAAGAATAGGACTATTAAGTTCAACAACTAATCTTTTTAATTCTTTGTCAATATCATCAACTTGAGATTGTAAAAATAAAATAGTTTGAATAACTTGTCTCAACTCGAATGAAATTGAAGGACTATGAGTACCAATTGATTTTTTAGCTAAATCACGAATTTCAATAGCTTTATCTCTAGAATATTTACCACAAGAATGTTTTTTCAATAAATTTGTAAGATGTTTTAAATTACATTCAGAAATGTCTTTTACAGAAGGTAATTCATAAAGGAGATAAAGTACAGAATTTTGAGAAATAGACCAAACTATCTTTTCAAGTTCAGGAAAGACAATAGTAACAAGTCTAGAAAGAGAAACTTTGAATTTAGAACGTTCTTCAACTAAACGAAATCTATGTCTAACTAGTGACTTTAATTCAGAAATATGGTAAGATAAATTAGAGTAGGGCTTTAAGTTGTCTGTGATAAGCATTGTAGCAATAAAACGAGCGTCTAACTTATCTGTTTTAGTCTTTCTAAGGCTTTGACCTTTTCTGAAAAGATTAGTTTGTAGTGGATTAATGACGAACACATTAAATCCTTTTGATGTCAGAAAGTTAAGAATATTATTGCTGTAGTGACCAGTAGCTTCAAGTCCTACTTTAATATTTTCAGAACTTTCATTAAATTGAGAAATAGAATGGAAAAACAAATTAAAACCATCAGAATTGTTTTGAAACGAAAAGTTTTCAATTAAGATTTCTCCATCAGAATTCATTGCAAAGCAATCATGTTTATCCTTTGCAACATCGATACCAACATAAATCATAATGGTTGCTCCTTTAAAATAAATTTAGACAATGTGATCCACAAAATGTTTGCTGAATGTAGCCTCGTTCTAAATAAAACGTCATGCGTTATCTAACTAATTAACAATTTAACAAACATCTGTGGTTGGAGCCTTAAAAAAATCGTCAAGCGATAGGAGAAAACACCAATCCACAGAGTCTATATAGATATTATATAAAATTTTAAAAAATAAAAAAATATATAATGGACTATATGTTCATTATACGAGGAGATATCATGAAACAAGTTGATGATATTGACGATTTTTTAGAAAATATTCTTTATATTACAAAAAATTATAAAACTATTGAGTATTACGGTTTTGGTTATCTCTATGAAGAAAAAGCAAGTTGGTCAGAGTTTTTGATTGATGAAATAACTGATTCTTCTAAAAACTTATCAACTTATATTCCAGATAATTCTATTGTGCTAGATCAAGTAAAAATATTAGAAGATTATAAATTTGATAAAAAATTAATTCATGGAGATTTTGGTACCCACAATTTTATAAAAGTTAATGGTAAATTTGCTGGCGTTATTGATCCAATGCCTGTGCTTGGAGATAGTTTATAGGACACTTTATTTGCCATCGTTAGTAATGCAAGTGTCGTAAAAAATATTTCTCTTGATAAAATATATAGCTTACTTTCTGAGCCTCATCAAAAGATTAAAGCTATGTTAATTGTTGTTCTATATTGTAGAATTGCCAGATGTTTAAAATATCATAAGCACGACATAAACATATATATGGATTTTTGGAACCGTTTAACCTTATAAGTTCCAAGTATTAAGCCACCAACGAATGCAAGATGTCGTTGATGGCTTTTAACATAATTCTAAAATAGGTATTTAAGCTCCTTCATTAATTTTCAAAATCGGGATTTAAAGAACGTCCCTAAATCCCGAAGAACGTCCCAAAATCCCGAAGCATATTCCGATTATTCCAATTGTCCTTCTCTTTTCTCCTTTTTCTTCTTTGGAAATTTCTTATCAAATTGTTCTACCTCTTCTTGGTTTACTGTGTAAACATCTGGATCTGTATATATTCCATATATACCTTTCATTTTATGCTTATCCAAAACTTTTACCATAAAAAACGGATTTTCTTCATTTTCCATTCCTTCATAAAATATATTATATTTTGAGGCAGGCTTAAATCCAAATTTTTCATAGTATTCTGGTTTTCCTGTTATTACTACTGCAGGGTATCCTAATTCCTTTGCCTTTTTTAAAGTAATTTTTATTAGTTTCTTTCCATATCCTGCTCCTTGATATTCTGGAAGTATACTTATTGGACCAAATAGTAACACTTCATGTACACCATCTTCATTTTGTATTTTTCCTTTTGCATAAACTATACTTCCTATTAGCCTGTTGTTTTCTTCCATTACATAACTTAATTCTTTTACATAGCATTTATCTGTTCTAATTTTATGAAGAATATAATGTTCATAACAACCTGGTCTATATACATTCCAAAAAGCTTCTCGTGTTAAATTTTCATTCATAAAATAGTCTTTTTCTTCTTCTAAACGTATCTTCATATTAACTTCCTTTATTTATTATATTATATATAATCCCCAAAAGGATCCATCTCTCAAATATAGCAATAACTCAAAACAATCTCTTTTAATTTTTCTTCCATTCCATAAGTATTTCTACTTCATTATTTGCCTCATCAACATCTTCTTTTATCGGCTTAAATTGTTCTCTTTCATAAAAGTTTATAGCTTTAGTATTTTTCTTATAAACTTCTAAGGTTAGCTTATCATATTTGTTTTTACAATAAGATAGTAATTCTTTTCCAATTCCTTGATTTCTATATTTTTCTTCTACAAATATTCCCTCTATATGTCCCTTATTTATTCCGATAAAACCTTTTATTTCTTTATTTTCTTCATATACATATACTTCTGCCTCCTGTATTGCTTCTTTAACATATTTTTCATTACTAGTCCAATATTCTTGTGGAATATAATTATGTACCGAAATATTCGTATCCAACCATATTTGCATAATTTTTTCTAAATCGTTATTAGTACTTTTCCTAATCATATTTTACATTCCTTAAATATTATCTTCTATGTATTTTTTCGCACATTTTCTTATATCTTCCATTCTTGCTTTTGTTTCTTCATTTTTATATTCTATCTTATCAATTAAAATATCAATATAATTTTTGTCTTTAATATACTTTAATGAACTTTTAAAATATAAATCAAATATAAAAGCAAGTATACATACCCAATAATCTATTAAAGTTTTTCTATCTTCAAGTTTGATACATTTATGTGCTAAAAAGTCATTATATACTACATCAGACATCGCAGAATTAGAAAGCTCCCCTGCTACATCTTTAGTTTCTGGAAAACTATCTTCAAATTTATTTTCTTCTTTTACTCTAAAATTATCTAATTTATCTGCATCTCTTATAATTTTACAGTGCAGTTCTTCTAATTCATTTAATCCATCTTCTATTTTGTATTTATTATGAGTATATATTGCTTTTTTTATTATCTCGTCATATTTATTTGTTGGAATAAATTTTCTTATTAAATTTTCTTCAAAAAGAATTTTAACACCATAATCTGCATGATCAAACCCTTTATCAGAAAAGTTTCTAAGTAATGTAACTTGTTTAAATCTTCCTATGTCATGCAATAACGCTATCAGTTTAGCTAAAGCTACATTTTCTTCATCTAACCCTTGTTCTTTTGCTATATATTCACTTAAGTCTACAACATGGTATGTATGTGTTATTTTTAATAAAATGCTTCCATCTTCCCTGTCAAATTTTTTTACGTAGTCATTAAAAACTTGTTTTGCCAAGGTAAAGTTTATTTCGCTACTTGTATTTGTTCTTATTATATAACGTTTTATCTTTTTGCCAGAATATTCTGATGTCAACACTCCTGTAGGAATTGCTCCTGCACTTTCTAAAACTCTTTTTGATGCATCATTTTCTATATAATGACATGCAACAATTTCATTCATTCCTAATTCTCTACATTTATTTACTAGCATATTTGCAACAGCTTTTGCATATCCTTTTCTTCTTTCTGATGGACGTATTCCGTATGCAATATTTCCTAATGTATCTTTTCCTAATTGTGTTAAATTGCTTCTTACTGCAGTTATTCCAATTAATTTGTCTTGATCATTTACAACTAAGTAATAGTTGCATTTTTCATACCAGTCTCTATCTTCGTGTATTCCAATAGCTGCATTTTTTGCTATGCTAACTATATTTCTATATTCTATTTCATTATTACAAGGTATTTCTAAAATATCTGGTGTTAAAGATGTATTGCTCGCTTTCCATTCTTGTACCATCTCTATATATTGGTTGCAATATTTGTCATCTATTTTTTCAAATCTTAGCATCTGTCTTTCCCCCTATATTATTTGTTCTATATTTCCTCCATTTTTCCTTGTAATTTTATATTATATTCTTCTAATAATTTTAGAACATCTTCACTATCATTTGGAAGTACTCTTCTTCCATTTATGCCTAACTTATTTGCTGTTTCAAAACTTCTTCCTGTATCGTCATCGTCTATAAATAAACATTCTTCTGGAAGTAGCTTATATCTATTTAATAATTTTTTAAATATTTCTTCATCTGGTTTCTTAATGTGCTCATATGCTGAAATTACTATTCCATCACATAACTTAAAAAATTCGTTATCTTTAAAATATTCATATGTAAATGTCGACATATTTGACAACACATATATTTTATATCCAATATCTTTTAATTTTTTTGCAATTTCTATTGTACCTTCATTCAATTTTAAATATTTTGCTCTGTTATCCATAACCTCTTTTATTAAAGGTTTATATTCGTCTGACACTCTTTCTTGTATTCTTGATATAGCTTCTTCTTTACTTATATTTCCTAAATCTAGTAATTTCCATTCTTCTGATTTGAATATATATGTTATTAGATTCTTTGCAATTTCTTCACTAGCTGTAAAATTATACATCGTTTCTATTGTTGAGCATTGTAATATTACGTTTCCTAAGTCAAATATTATATTTTTAATCATGCATTAATCCTTTCTTTCTAAATCTTCCTTATTTTATAATCAAGTACTTTAGCATTTTCATCTAAAATAAATTTTCCTTCGAACATACCGTCTTCTAATATATATTTAGTAAATTTACTGTTCATATCAAATTGCTTTATATTGTCTAACTCGCTAATGTCTATCCATTCTAGTCTTCCTTCTTCAGATTCTTGTAAATCTCCATCAACTTTTTCGGCAGTATATATAAATATTATACCCTCTGTGCTATCTTTCCAAAATGAAATTCCCTTAAGTTTTGGATCTTTTAATTCTAGACCTGTTTCTTCTTTAAATTCTCTTAATAAACATTCTGTAGGTGTTTCTCCTGCTTCTATTTTTCCACCTATTGGAGCATATACTTGTCCCCATTTTTTATTGAATTTTATAAATAATATTTTGTTGTCTTTCTTTAAATAGCATGCTGTACTTCCAAAAAAATTAGCTCTCATAATATACTCCTTTATTCGCCAGTATATGTGATTTTAACATTCACATATTAAACTTGCTACTCCTATTTTACAAAGAACTATATCATAAAAGCTTCTATTTTACTACTTTTTATCTAAATATTTATATCCAACTATTCAAAATTTTAAACTCTATAATAAATTTGCATTATTTTCTAAATACCAATTTGCGAATATTTTCATTGCATCTTTACTTTCATACTTTTTCCTCGTAGCTCGTTCCTCTTTAGTCATTTGTGCTAATGTCTTTTCATATCCACTAGGTATATAGATATACCATAAATCTGACCATTTTTCGTTTGTATCATTTCCTAATATTTCTTTTGCTAGTCTCCCTTTATGCTCTCCCATAAATTGATGTACTTCTTTTCCATCATAGTATGATAAACATTCTGTGAATTTGCAGTTTCTGTTTTCTTTTCCTTCCATTAATTTTAAGATTCCTTCTAGTCCTAATGTTTCTAATGAAAAGTTAACAAATGCTCGTGGAAATCCATTTAATTCTTCTATCCAGAAACCACAATCTAAAGAAATACATGGCTTTTTTACTAATTTATACGCCTCTTCTACTTTTGCTTTTGAAATAAATTTTATATCATCACTTCTTGGTTCGTCTAACTCATATTCGAATATTTTTACATTTACTCCTGCTAATTGTTTTTGTGCAGATGCTATTTTACCTTTGTTATGTGTTACAAATACTATTTCCTCCATATCTTTTTCTCCCTTTTTATAATATATTTTTTAATTCTTCTAACTTATGTATCTCATATGTTGGCTTATAAATACTAGCATTCTCATTCCTAATATTAAACCAACATGTATCCATTCCTACTTCGTTTCCACCTTTAATATCTTTTTCTAACTCATCACCTATATATAACATTTCTTTGGTATTATGGTTATTTATTTTATTAAACAAAGCTTCATAAAAATATGCATGTGGTTTCATACTTCCACATTCATCTGCTGCAAAGGTTTCATCTATATATTCATTTATTCCTAATCCCTTCAATTTTGATGGTATTGCTGTGCTTGGTCCATTACTTGCAATTATAAGCTTATACTTTTTGTCTTTTAAATATTTTATGATTTCCTTAGCTCCTTCTATTTCTTGTACTTTTCGTTTTAGTCCTTCTGTATATATTTCATTCATTTTTACCGCTTCTTCATAAGAAATTCCTTTAAAATATCTTAAAAATCTTTGTGCTCTATTCCACTCTGCTTTTTCCGCTTTTGACATCCCTTCTCTAGGATCTTTTACTATTCCTGCAGCCCTTTCTTTCCAGTGATTCTTATCTATTGTCTGAAATTTTTTAAATTCTTCGTCACTATATTTATCTTTTGTTAGTATTTTAAATGCTTCTTGCATATTTTTTGTATCATCATTTAAGGTATCATCTAGATCAAATATTATTGTTTTATACATAAAAATCCTCCTTTTGTGATTTTATTTTATCACAAAAAGAGGAAATATAATTGTCAGTTTAATTTTTTGACCAGATTTTTAAATTTACTTCTTCGTATTTTTTATCTAATATTTTATATGAAATTATGTCATTTAATTTGAATAGTCTAATTTCATTCCTTAATTCGCAAAATGCTGCAACATACCAATTATTTAAATATGTAAATAGTTCTGCTGGATGGATTATTCTTTTAGTTTTTCCTGAATTAACAGATTTAAACTCAATAAAAATCTTATTTCTATTATTGATTGCTAGTCTAAAGTCTTTATAAATTTCTGTAAATTCTGGCATTAACTGTTTGCTTTTAGTATTATCTTTTCTATGTTCATTTGTAATATATGCTTTAATAATCTTGTTTATTATTGCTTCATCTAGTTCATTCTTTTTCATATTTTTTAGTTGATATATTTCTTCTCCTGTTAGTCCAATGTCAATAGTACTTTTCATGTTATCTAAAATATACCCACCATTTATTCCTTGCTTGCCTTGAATATATATTCCTGCTTGTTCTAATTCTTGCTTATATATTCTTATCATTCTTGTAGATACTTCTAATTCATCTGCTAAGTCTTGTATTGTATGTATTTTACCATCTTCCAGAATTTTTACCATATTTAACATATTTGCAACTTTGCTCATTAATTACTCCTTAATTTTAGTCTTTAAACATATTTTTCCTATTATATTTTTTACAATTTAATTCTTCTTTTAAATATATACATTCTTCTAAGTCTATTCCATAAATATTTGCTAAGCATGTTATATAATATAACACATCTTGTAATTCTTCTTCTATTGTTCCTTTAATTTCTTTATCTTTCATTCGTACATCTTCATTTACAACCTTTGCAAGCTCGCCAACTTCTTCCATAAGTTTTAACATGTATTTTTCTTTTGAATTATTTTTATGGTCTATCTTAGATATACTTTCTTGTAATTTTTTTATCGTTAAATCTGGTATTTTTACTGTTCTCTTTTCTTTTGTTTCTTCTTTCTTATTTTCAATAGGCTGTGTATTTGTAACTGGAAGTTTCGCTTTTTCTGTTTTTACTGGCTCATTCTTTTTTACTCCATATGCAATAGCTAGTTCTTCTTCAGCAAGAATTGTTTTAAATTTTTGTTTATATTCATCAATTTTCTCTTCTAACAATTCTTGATTTGCTATGTATTCTATACTATCTTCTGAAAGTTCCATAAATTCTTGGGCTGTATAAAATATTTCTATTAATGCAATTACATTTTGTGCAAATTTTTTCTTTTTATAATTTATTAATTTTTTATCAAATAATATAATTTTATTTTTTACATCCAAATAATCTTCCAAAGAATAATTTTCTAAATTGTATTTTGCCCATACTTTTAGGTTTAAAGTTCCATTTTTATTTTCTTCAAATATTGGGAATAACACAACATCCTTGTCATTTTCTTTTGTACATTTCGGAAAGAATATATGATACTTTCCTTTGTTTTCATTTGCCCAATTTTGTAATATTCCATCCATTAAAGCTATTCCATTTTCTAATTCTTCTTCCATACTTTTTCCCCCTTGTATATTATCTTTCGTCTATTTCTGATTTAATAAATCCAGATATATCTGGTCCTATATTTCCCTGATAATCATCTTTTTTCATATCATTAAAAAAATTAAATGTTCCATATTCTCTTATTTTTTTAATAGTGTCTGGCGTTAATAGATTTTTGTCTTGTAAAATTCCGCTATTTATTATAATTTGTAGTTCTTCTTTTGTTGTAGCTTCATCAGGATCTGGTGAATGTATAATATTCATATCATTTATTCTAATATTACCTATCCCGTTTAGAATTCTTGGTTCCTTTAGTTTTCCTCTTTTGTCTACATATCTTACATAATTAACTTGCTCATCTTCTAGATTTGTAATTATGCCAACATTGTTATTAACATATTTTTGTCTTATTAATGTTTTCTCTGTAAAAATATCATTAGATAATTCTTCATATGTTTTTTCTCTATCACCTACTAATACTAATAATGCTTTATTACCAAAAATTTCTCTAATTCCATATAAATATGAAGCATATGATTTTGCAAAGCCGCTCCCCTTTATTTTCATAATGTTTATGATATAGTTTTTTAATTAGACTTTCAAAATCATCTACTGCATAATATTTTATTTCTTGAAATTTTCCCTCTAAATCATTTAATATTTCATCTAAATATCGTATTCCATCTGGTTTTACTATAAAATAACTATAACTTCTTTTCATTTTTTATTTCCTCATATCTTTCTACTAGTAAGTCTTTAATAGCTTCTGGTACTAAATTCACATTTTTTAGATCTTCATATTTTACAACTACTGGCTCGAAGGTACCTTTATATTCATTTTTATTAGTCATTTCTGGGCCATTTCCTGTTCCTATTATTCCGTCTTTATGTGTACATATGTAAAATATTTGAATGCTATCATTATAAGCTTGGTCATCATATTCTATTAATTTTTCTTTTACATCTACTGTAATGCCTAGCTCTTCTTCTATTTCTCTATTTAATGTTTCTAAATTGCTTTCCCCTTCTTCTTTCTTTCCGCCAGGTACAACAAAATAATCTCTTAATGTACCATCTTCTCTTGGTTTTATTCTATGTATTAAGATGATTCCATCATCTTTTTCTACTATTCCTCTAACACTTATATGCATATTATACTCCTTTATTTATTAAATTCCTTGCCATTTGTACTCCAGAAGCTGATGCCATCATTAATCCTCTTGTCATTCCTCCACCATCTCCTATAGAATACAAGCCTTTTACACTTGTTTCAAAATTATGATCTATTACTACTTTATTACTATAGAATTTTATTTCCGGTGCATATAATAGATTTTCTGGATTTGCAAATCCTTCTACTATTTTGTCCATACTTCTTATAAATTGAAGAATGTCTGTCATAGTTCTATATCCAAGTGCAAATGTTATATCTCCTGCAACTGCTGATTTTAATGTTGGCTTAATTTTATTATTTTGTAATTCTTCATCCCAAGTCCTTTTTCCTCTATAAATATCTCCTAATCTTTGAACTACAATGTTTCCATTTCCTAATTCATTTATATTTTTAGCTATATTTCTTCCATATTCTATTGGTTTATCAAATGGATAATTAAAATGATGTGATACTAGTATTGCTAAATTTGTATGTGTGCTTTTTTTGTCTTTATATGAATGTCCATTAACTAAGTTTATTCCTTCATCATATACTTCTGATGAAACAAATCCACTTGGATTTTGACAAAATGTTCTTACTTTATCTTTAAAAGGTCCTGGATAACCGATAAATTTACCTTCGTACATATATGTATTTATATCTTTCATTACTTCGTCTGAAAGCTCATATCTTACACCTATATCTACTACTCCAGCTTCTGTTTTGATGTTATGGGCATTACACATGTCTACTAGCCAGTTTGCTCCTTTTCTTCCTACTGCTATTATTATGTTTTTTCCATATACCTTTTCTTCGGAATTTTCTTTTATATTATGTACAATAATTCCTTTAGCTTCGTTATTTTCTATTATTAAATCTTTTACTTCTGTTTCGAACATTAAATCTATATTATGTTCTTCTAAATATTTTTCTAATTTTTTGTATAGTTCATGTGCTTTTTCTGTTCCTAGATGTCTTATTGGAATATCTATTAATGTTATTTCTTCTTTTTTGGCTTTTTTCTTTATCTCGTTTATTTCGTTTTTATACTTCGTTCCTTCTAGTTTTGGATCTGCTCCAAAATCTAAGTATATTTGATCTGTATAGTCTATTAATTTCTTTGTTTCTTCTACTCCAACATACTTATGCAGTTCTCCTCCAACATAAAAATCATCGTCTTCTATATTATATAAAGATAATTTTCCATCTGAAAAAGCTCCTGCTCCAGAAAATCCGCTTGTAATATTACAAAATGGTTTGCATTTTACACATTTTCCTATTGTTTCTATAGGGCAATTTCTATCTTCTACTCGTTTTCCTTGTTCTACTAACAATATTTTTTTATTTTGATTTTTTTGAATCATCTCATATGCAAAAAATATTGCTCCTGGTCCCATTCCTATAACAATTGTATCATAACTAGGTGTCATTCATATCACATCCTTTTCCGTTTTTCTTCGGTTTTATTCTATACCAAAATTTTGTATATGACAATAGGGATTGGTGGATTAAGAGACTTTCCTTAATTAAGGATTTTGTACTGTTCCTTTTTTCCCTCTTTATTTTATTTATATTATCACTTAAATTTTTATTAGGAAAAATCAACATTGTTCCTAGTTTTCTAAATACTTTTTAATCCCTACATTCTGTCTGGCATTTCCATACCTAGTAGCCCTGTACCTATTTTTAATACATTTCCAACCATATATGTTAAACATAATCTTGTATTTTTAATCTTTTCATCTTCAACAATTATCTTATTATCATTGTAAAAACTACTATACAATTTGGCAACATCAATTAAATAACGTGATATAATTGATGGCTCATTTTTATCTACTGCTTGTTTTACAATATCATTAAAACTGTAGATTTGTTTTATTAATTCTATTCCATGTTCTTCTAATTCTGAAATATCTACTAAGTCTTTATTCATAACATAGTTTTCTTTTTCTAATATACTTTTGGTTCTTACATACATATATTGAATATATGGACCTGTTTCCCCTTGGAAGTTTAGCATAATGTCCCAATCGAAAACTTCATCTTTAATTATATTATTTGATAAATCATTAAATATTACAGCACCAATACCAACTTTTTTAGCAATATCATCTTTTCCTTCTATATTTGGATTCTTTTCTTCTATTATTGCTTTTGCCCTTGTTACTGCTTCTTTTAAGATATCTTCTAATTTTATTAAAGTTCCTTCCCTTGTAGACATTTTCCCTGTTTTTAGCCTTACCATTCCATATGGTACATGAATTAAACCATTTGTATATTTTTCATCTAAATCAAGAAATTTAGCAACTTCAAATACTTGTTTAAAATGTAAGTTTTGCTCATATGCAACTACATATATACATTTATCAAAATCATATGTTCTTGCTCTATATAAAATAGCTGCTAAATCACGTGTTGCATATGTAGTTGAACCATTTGATTTAGTTACCATTAATGGTGGCATGTTTTTATATTCTAAATCTACTATTTCTGCTCCTTGTGATTCTACCAATTTATTATTTTTTCTTAAAATATCTACTACTTCTTGCATTTTATCTGAATAAAAAGCTTCTCCATTTGTAGAATCAAATTTTACTCCAAGCATGTCATAGATTTTTTCAAATTCTTTTAAGCTTAATTCTCTAAATTTATTCCATACTTCCACACAATATGGGTCTCCATTTTCTAGCTTCTTAAAATTTTCTCTGCATATTTCTAATACACTTTCATCTTCTTCACACAAAGCATTTATTCTTGCATATAATTTTCCCATCGTATCTATTGGCTCAACAGAAAAATCGTATTCATCTTTCCATCTCTTGTAACCTTCTATAAGTTTAGCAAATTGTGTGCCATAATCTCCCAAATGGTTTAATCCAATCGTATTATATCCCAAAAATTTATACACATTGTACAAGCAATGTCCTAAAATTGTTGTTTTTAAATGTCCTATATGAAATGGTTTCGCTATGTTTGGAGAAGAATATTCTACTAGTATTGTTTTTCCTTCTCCCATAGTTGATTTTCCATATTCTTTATTTGAATTTTTAAATTCATTTATAACATCTTTAGCCAAAGCTTCATTGTTTATTTTAAAGTTTAAAAATCCATTTACTGCTGAAACATCAGATATTTCAGCAATTTCTCCATTTGTTATTTGGTTTTGGATTTTTTCTTGTAATTCCTGTGCTATTGTTACTGGTGATTTTTTCAATTCTTTAGCAAGGATAAAACATGGGAACGCCCAATCTCCCATAGTAGTATTTTTAGGTACTTCTAAGTTTTGTAATATTTTTTGTTTTTCTATATCTGTATTTTTTGCTATTACTTCTGCTACTATCTCTTTAAAATTTATCATTGTTAAATTCCTTTCATTTCTAATCTCCTAAGCATATTCCAATACTTCTAGCTGTTTTAACTAAATCATCGTCCATGCTTACTTTTCTTATATTGCTTTCTGCAGTATTTCCTGATACAGCTCCTACTTTCTTATTATTCCCAACAACATCTTCTAATGAAACTGAATCTAATTTTCCATTTCTTATTACTGCCAAAGTTCCAAATTTACCTTCCATTGCAAGCTCCATAGCCTTTGCGCCATATTTTGTTGATAAAACTCTATCAAAAGCTGTAGGTGTTCCTCCTCTTTGCATATATCCAAGTACTGTGCATCTTGCTTCAAGACCTGTTAGCTTTTCTAATTCTCTTGCTACTTTCTCTCCTGCACCACCTAGCTTATTATTATCAACTCCTGCACCATTATCCCTTGTTCCTTCTACTGTGTAAGTTCCTCCTTTAGGCATTGCACCTTCAGCAACAACCACTACGCTAAATTCTTTTCCTGCTTCTTCTCTTCTTTTTACTTTAGCAACTGCAGAATTTATATCATATGGTATTTCTGGTATTAATGCAATATCCGCTCCTCCAGCAATTGCAGATTCTAATGCAATCCATCCTGCATATCTTCCCATTACTTCCAACACCATTATTCTGTGATGTGTTTCTC
>ENA-OOWZ01000684-OOWZ01000684.1-human-gut-metagenome-genome-assembly--contig:-NODE-684-length-17937-cov-4.169556_pt1 | contig 17937 bp, 10 predicted proteins | sample MGYA00241580_ERZ501329 | MGnify/ENA primary metagenome ERZ501329 (study PRJEB25962, sample SAMEA2042923) | human gut metagenome | biome: human gut; feature: human-associated habitat; material: faeces... | reverse complement strand
GAGCTGAGGTACGTGAGATCGTTGATGTGCACCATGCCCGCCTCGATCTTCATGCCGAGCTCCATGGCGCGGTCGAGATCGTGCGTGAGCACCGCGGCGGAGAGGCCGAACAGATTGTCGTTGCACTTGGCGAGCGCTTCGTCGGCGTCCTTCACGGGAATGACGCTCGTGACCGGTGCGAAGCTCTCCTCATAGAAGATGTTCGCCGCGGGGATAACGGTTATCCTGCTGTAGTAGCGGAAGCCGTCGAGAATGACCTCGTAGTAGAATACCTCCTCCGCCGACATCTGCATATCGGTCGGGGTGTAGATGACCGCCCTGCCGTCCTTCGGGTCAATGGCAGCCGTGCCGTGGGCAAGGGTTATCGTCTGTTCCTCGGAGGCGAACTGAGACTTCTCATAGGCGGTGCTGTTGAGAGCGCCGCCGAAGGTCGCCGAGATCGCATTGACAGGGGTACCGTTAAGGATAATCTTGTCATTTGCGATCGGGTGGATCTTGACGGGCAGACCGTAGTCGACAACGACCGTGTCGGGCGAAAGCCCCTCGGTGGTGTAAACGCCGAACGCGAAGTGAGTGTTGTAATAGTCGCTTACATTGGGGGCGGTGCCGTTCTGATTGAAGCGGTAGTCGCTCTCGTAATAATAGGTGGTAACTGCGCTTGCGGTATCGGAGATAACGACCGCATTCGTGCCCGTCGTGCCGCTCGAGACCGTAACGGTTGCGGAGGCGGCGGGGTTAAAGAGCGTGTAGTTGTCGGGCACGTCGCTCAGCGGGGCGAGGGTGTAGCTCTCGTTATACTCCGAGGTGTTCAGGCGGATAAGGTAGCTGAGCCTCTCGCCTATCATCACTCTGTTCTCAAACGGAACGACCGTGCCGGCTCTGTTGACCGGCTGACCTGCGGCGTTGACGAGGTAGAATTCATAGTTGACCACGGCACCCTGCCACGGGAGCACGGGCGAAACGGTCTCTTTATATGCGTCGTTGCCGAGGTAGTTCTTATAATAAAGAATTGCACTGGTGTTGGTCGGGTATGCGCCCGGATTCCTCTTGCCCTCCATAGTGCCGGTAAGGTAGACATAATAGCTCAGGGCAAATTCCTTCTCGGCAATGATGCCTATCTTCCAATAGAAGGTCTCTGGGGCGAGCGAACGCTCCGCCGCACCGTCGCCGTCGGCGTCTATCATTACCGCCGCGGAGTTGGTGTTATAGAAGAAAGTCCTGGCGTTTATAACGCCGTCAACAAGGATATTCGTTGCGCCCGAATCTATGAGATCGGAGAAAGCCTGAGTGCCATCGGCGCTGAAGGTGACGGTCTCGAGGGTCTCGGCTGCGCCCGTGCGGGTGCCGACATCGTTGATATCGGTGATAACGCCGTTCGTGAGGTCGGCATTGGTGTAGAGCGTGTAGCTCTTGACCTCAATCCTCGGAGCCTCCGCAAGGGTGAAGGTCTGGCCGTTCTTGACATAGGTCGAGGCTCTTTGCAGGTCGTATTCGCTGCCCATACGGTCAACGAAATACGCCTCGGTCGCCGCCTGCTTGATATCGTCTCTTATCGTTGCAAATGCAGACTCAAGCTGAGCCGCGTCATCGGCGAAATAGCAGTATTTCTCCTCGCTTGCGATATTCCTGATAACATACTGCATGGATTCGACGGTTACGGCGCTGTCGACCGCAAGGCAGAAGCCTATCGAATACATCTTTGCGCCGAGGCCGGGCACCTGAGCCATATACTGCTGGCCGTTGTAGGAGGCGCTTGAGTCATTCTTGATAACGGTGAAGGTCTGTGTCGGGTCGCCCTTGATGGCGTCCGCCATTCTGTGGCTGTTGCCCGGGCCGTTATAGAAGTATGCGTGCGAGCTGGTCGTAGGCACGTCGTTTACGGTGGCGTAGGTGCCCTGCAGCCAGTTATTCCAATTCGCGCTCGTTGACTGAGAGCTGAAGTAGTTGTAGGAGAACGGCGCACCGTCGGACATGAAGATGACATATATGTCTCTGTCCTCCTGATTCGCCTTGTTTGCCGCCTGTTTCGCTTCGACAAGCGAATAGACCGTGTCAAACGCATAGTCATAATTCGTGCCGCTCGCCGTGGCGATGGTCGAGGTGTCAAACGAAGCTATCGACTCGATGGGCACAAAAGCATTTGCATTTATTGCGCCCGAGCCGGTGTAGACCTGAGCGTTGTTGCTGTTGGTCCTGATGGTCGCGTCGGTGAGGTGGTCGTTGCTGTCAAGCAGCGGCTTGCCGGAGCTAACATAGCCGTTGAAATCCGCAATGGCAATGTCGATATCCTGAACTATGCCCGCCTCATTCGGCTGATTGAAGCTCGTTATAAGGTTACCGACCGAGTCGCGCAGCACCCCTATCCTTGTCTTGGTGACGGTGTTTCCGTTGCTGTCGGTGGTGGTGACCTCGTCATTCATTGACGAGGAGGTATCGAGCATGAGCACCACGTCGATGCCCTGGTTCATCGGAACGCCCGTTGCGGTAAGCTCTATCTTGGCAACGCCGCTGTTTTGGAATTCGGGTGCGGAAGCGGATTTGCCGACTCTGACGGAGCCCGCCTCGGGGTAATCGGGGTAATCATCCTTGGGTATTACATGAAGCGTGAAATCGGGGAGCCAATTGTCTCTGTAATATACCGCAAGGCCGACATAATCGCCCTGAGCAGAGGTATACTGCACGGCGTTGAAGTGGCCGGTGAGATCGAGGAGCATACCGACGGTTACGGGAATGGTTTCGGTCGTCGCGTCCTCATAGGTGACAAGGAGGTTCGCGCCCGTCCTTACCGCCTTGCCCGCGCCGATATACACGGTGCCCTCGTTGGTGTCAAGGGTTATAGAGGTTATCTTCTTGTTGGTGACGGGTGTTTCGCCGCCGGAGGAGGAAACCGTCTTTTTGTAGAAATAAACCGTTGAGCCGCCGTTGTAGCCGCTGTAGGTATAGTTGCTTCTGAGGTTGAGGCCGTATGTAGAGCCGCTGAGCAGAAGCTGATTATTGGTGTAGGTGTAGGCAACGCCCGAGCTTGAGAAGGTCACGGCAGAGCTGCTGCTTTCAGGAACCCTGAGATATTTGCCGGCGTTTGCGCCGCTCGTCGCCTTAAAGGACGAGGTGGCTGCGTCATAGACCCATTCGCAGGCCGTTACTTCGGTCGAGCCCTCGATAACGTCGCCGTTCGCGGTGACCGCAACGCCCGCAAGCCTTGTTGAAGTATAGCCCGAAACAGTAGTATACTCATTGGAGCAGGCGTACATAGTGTTGTCACGGGTGGAGGCTATCACATAGGTCTCGCCGTCCTCAAGGTCGGCAAGCGACGAGGCATTGACCTTGGTGTAGCTGACGGTGCCTGCGCCGCCCTCGGGCGCACGGTAGAGGTAGAACGAAGCGGGGTTATTTTTATAGCCGTTGATAAGGCTGCGGCTTTCGTTCTTATTGAAGTAAACGGTGGTGCCGCTTACGGTGGTGGAGAATGTATAAGCATTTGCCGAGCCGCCGACAGTGAACACATTGCCGCTCGTGCCGAATTTTGCGTCATAGCTGCTGGAGGAGCTTGCATTGCGACTCATTGTGATATAGCCGTCGTCCGTGCCTATCTTCCAGCCCGAGCCGGAGGCGGTGAAGGTCCATTCATTCGCCGCGTAGTCGCCCGTGATGGTATCATCCATCGAGATGCCACCCGTGCTCGTAGCCTTGAAGCCAACGCGGTCGGTGGTGCCTGCGTCAACGGGCTGCATGAATTCGCTGCCGTTATAGATGAGCAGGTATTTTTTGCCGTCCACGATATCGTCGGCCGAAGTAACTCTCGTATAAGCCGTGGAGGAGGAGCCGCCGCCCGTGCTGCCGCCGGTGCTCTCGGGTATAACGTGCTCAATCTCGTGAGTCTTTGTCACGTCGCCCGTAACTGCCCATGACTGCGGGCTTGCGGTGACAGAGGTGTCGGGCGAATAGCCGCTCTCATTCTTATAGCTGTTGGTGACGCCCTTGCTCTTGAGGTTATGGATGCCGCTCTGTGAAACTCTTTTGATCTCGATATTTTCGTTATCGAATTGGAATACGGTCATTGTGAGAGTATCATCCGCACCGTTGTGGTTATCGTAGTAGCCGACAAAGCCGGCGTTCATATAGGTAAACGCAAGAGTTTCCGTCCTGAATACGGTTCTGCTGTTTTGTGCAATGTTGATGCTGTCACCCTTGGTCAGGTAGACCGAAGCGCCTCCGAGATAATCATCCCAGCCGTTTGAATGGTCGTGACCGTAGAGGAAGACGATATTGAGGCCGTTGCCGCCTGCGTCGTTGAGCACGTTGAATATGTAATTTGCGTGCTGCTTGTCGCCGTCGTTCCTTGTCCTCATCGAGTAATGAAGCGGCAGATGGGAGATAACGAAAATCGGGGCCTTGAAGCCGACAGCCAGCTTGTGGTTGAGGTAGTTGCGCAGATTCTCTGCCGTGCGCTTAATGGTGGCTTCGTCGTTGTTATACCACATATAGTCGTCCTCGTTGATAACGAAAACGCCGTATTTGCCGCTCGAAGGGTCATTGTCTCCGCTCTTGGCAAGGCCCGCTGCGCCCGCCTCGTCGTGGTTGCCCTGGCAGAACGCCGAATTATCGTCATTGCAGTCGATAATGCCGGTGACCGCGCTTTTGAGCGAGGCAATGCCTGCCGCCGCCTGATTATAGCCGTAGCTGTAGTCGCCGCAGCAAAGGAATCCGTCCGCCGCAGTGACACCTGCAGCAGCCTTGAGCTGAGCAACGACGCTCTGCACGAAGGTCTTGCCGGCATCATTGCCGCTCGGGTTCTGATAGTCCGAGCACGCAACGACCGTGGTAAGCTCCCCTGCGGCCGAGGCTTTTAGTTTGGCTGCGCCGACAGACCCCAAGAGTGCAAATGTTGACACTATCATCAACAGACTAAGGAGAACTGCGACGAAGCGCTGTGAATTTTTCACTGCTTTTTTCATAAGAACTCCCCTCTCATGCAGTTAAATTAGACTTCCTCGTCATAAGACAAAGCCAAAAAAGGCAAAAATTGTTTATGCCGATTAGACAATTTTTCATTTTCATTAATAGCATAATTCATCGGTCATGTCAATGCTTTTTTAGAGGTTTTTAGACAATTGAGCCAAATTGCGTAAAAAATTGCATGAAATTCGGCAGTGTCATCGTTTCGATTACGAATTTCATTTGAGAATTCTTTTAAAAACTATTCAAAAAAATGTGTAAAAAACCCGCCTCCGTTAGGAAGCGGGTTTGCTGCTTTACGGCATATACGGGTCGTCGACGCATTCATAATCATCGGGCATGATGAACTGCGAGATGAACTTGATGGTGTAGTCAACGCCCCACTGACCCTTTTTGCCGCTCCAGCGCCGCGAATGCGGCTCTATTGAGAGCGCGCCGCTGTAATCGGCACAGTAGAGCAGCGCCATGGCGGATCTCCAGTCTATCTGGTCAAGACCAGCGGGCGGGTCGTCGAAGTGGTCGTTCGATATATAGAGGGCGCCCTTGATATGGACATGATAGAATCTGCCGCCCCAATCCCTCATCTCCCTGAGATAGTCGCCGCTGCGACTCAGGCAGTGGGAGATATCGTATTTGATGCCGAGCTCGGGCAGGGCGCCGAGCACGACCGCCCAAGCCTTATCCTCATATATGAAGTTCTCCCAGTCGCAGTTGTAGACGGCTATTTTAACGCCTTTATCTCTGCCGAATTCGATAAGCTCGGCAAGATACCTGATCGCCGCCTGACAGTTGTCATAATAGGAGAGAGCCTCAACGCGGTTAACGCCGACGTTAAAAACGGGGCAGCCGACTATGGAAGCGAGCGTAATGAGATTCTTATCGTGAGCCTGAGCCTCGGGGATAATATTGCCGCTCTCGTCAAGGCGGGTCATGCCCCACCTGCCTATCGAGACGACCTTGACATCGTATTTCTCGGAATTCGCCTTTATCTCATCGGCCTTTGCGAGTATCTCGGCGGAGTCGTAGCGGTCGTTGGCGCAGAATTCAATGCCGTGCAGCCCCTTTGACGCCACCGCCTTGAAGTGACCCTCTTCCCAGCCGTTTATGATTGAAAGTGTCATTGCTTTTCCTCCGTTACGGGCAGCGAAGCCGCCCTTTATTATAATGTAATAGTACCCCATATATCGAAATCGCCGTCAACGGTAATTTTCGATATCCGACTTTCTTCAGCTCATCACGCCGACAATGAGCGAGCCGTCCTCGGCGCAGCCTTTATTTGAAAAGCGCACGGGTTTGCCGCCCTCGGCGGGGCTGCCGATACGGATATGCACTTCATCGCCACTCCGAATTTCAAGCGAAGCGGTGTAGACCTCGGTCTCGCCGGGCATAAGCTCCGAGAGAGCGCAGCCCTCCGCCCGCACCTCGCCGTCGGCCGCGCCGATAAACACGGCGGGGTCGGCATATATCGGGGCAACCCCCGTATTTTTGACGGCGACATATACTTTAGTCTCGCCGCACGCCCTCTTGACCGCCGCACGGCTGACAAAGAAATCGTAGCCGAGGCTTGCGGAGGCTTCGTTCGCAGCCTTGACCTGCTCGGCGGTAAGCCCCGTATCAAACGCCCGCTGCATCATCAGCCAGGAGCAGTGGGTCTGCTTTACGCATTCATCATAGGGCTGCATACCGTCGTATTCGCCGCCCGTTAGGAAGGGTATCTGGCATTCGGGGCGAAATTCGCCGCCGATGGGCTGAGTTTTCCAGAGCCTCGACTGATGCGCGCTTCGCAGCCTCGGTACGAATTCCCAATCGTGCTCCGGATTTATCGTCTCATAGGCAAAGGAATCGTCATGGTAGCCGAGCTTGCCGCTCTCGGTGCCCGGTGTGCCTGGATAGCGGGTAAGCACATGGGTTTTTGTAAAGCTCTCGGCAAAGGCGGCTATCACCCTCGCCTGCTGCTCCTTTGAGGGCGCAGCCTCGGGGCAGGCGGAGAAATGCCACTCGCCCCAATGGCCTATAAGACCCGTAGTTATGTATGCAATGCGGCTGTCGCCGTCGCACGCCTTGCCGAATTCATGCACGAAATCAACAAGGAAATCTATCAGTCTGTCGTCGGAATAATCGGGGCTTACACCGCAGCCGTAACCGTCATATGGCAGCTTCTTGACGCCCATATCCCATATGAATTGCGGCACGGCCTTGTCACCGAGCTTGTCCGCGGGGTAGTCGAGATAAACACGGAACACCGCCTGATTGCCTCTTGAGGATATATCGTCGAGATAAGGCTCAAGCCCCTCGGCGATGCGGTATTCGCCGTCATCGGTCACAAGCGCCGACAGCGGGATATAAAACCACTCCATGCTGTGCTCAACGGCGGAGTCAACGCCGCCCTCGCTGTAAAACGGCATGAAGCCCTTCATCGGGTTGCCGTAAGCCCGCTCATATATGAATTCACTCGGCGTGAAGCCCTGCACGCTGCCGAGGAGCATATAAAGGCTCAGCAGCAGAGCGCCTATTCTTGAAAAAAAGCGTATAAATGCTCTCATATTATCCCTCCAACTCGGATTATATCACGCCGCCGACCGAAAGACAAGCCATAACATAAAAAATATCCCCGATGACTTGTGCAAATTATACAACTTTGTATTCCACTGCGGGCTTCTGCGATGCAGTCACGCCGAAATTACGGTTTTTAGCGAAAAGCTATTGCATAATTATACGCAATGTGGTAGTATATATGCAAATAATTCCGATAATATACACTTTGTGAGCCTGTTTATTCTATATTCTGTGGCTTGCAGGTGTTCCGTCAAAGGCGGTGTATCCAATATGAAAAAAGTATTTATCGACGGCAGCGCAGGCACAACGGGGCTGCGTATCAGAGACCGTCTGGCTCAAAGAGACGATATAAAGCTCATAGAGTTGCCCGAGGAGAAGCGAAAAGATACCCAGGCGAGGCACAAGGCGCTGAACTCTGCGGATATCTCCTTCCTCTGCCTGCCCGACGCCGCGGCGATAGAAGCGGCGGAGCTGGTGGAGAATGAAAATACGGTGATCCTCGACACTTCGACCGCCCACCGCACTGCACCCGGCTGGGCATACGGCTTCCCCGAGCTGTCGGCGGAGTTTGAGGCAAAAATAATCTCGTCAAAGCGCATAGCCGTGCCCGGCTGCCACGCGAGCGGCTTCATCGCCCTCGTTTATCCGCTTATCGAGGCGGGGCTGCTCGGCAAGGACGCTCTTTTGAGCTGCACCTCGCTGACGGGCTACAGCGGCGGCATGATACCGAAGGTCGAGTGCTGCATAAACGCGGTCAAATGGGGCGTGCAGAGGGTGTTCATCATCGACGGGCGTATTCCGCACGCAATACTCATCGAAATGCTCACCGACGAGGGCATCGGCACCATGTTCATTGACGAATAACGGAGATAATTATGAATATAAAAGAACTTGATAAAGAATATGTGGCGGGCACCTACGCAAGATTCCCGCTGACGATAGTTAAGGGCAAGGGCTCGACCGTTTGGGACGACGAGGGCAAGAAATATATCGACCTCTCCACGGGCATAGCGGTCAACTCCTTCGGCATTGCGGACGGCGAATGGATGGCAGCCGTCACAAAGCAGCTCGGCTCTTTGCAGCATATGTCGAATCTTTATTACACCGAGCCCTGTGCCGAGCTCGCTCAAATGCTCTGCCAAAGGACGGGCATGGATAAGGTGTTTTTCTCAAACTCGGGCGCGGAGGCCAACGAATGCGCCATAAAGGCCGCGAGGAAATACGCCGCCGAGCACCGCGGGGCTGAGTATTATAACATAATAACGCTCAAAAACAGCTTCCACGGCAGGACGGTAACGACCCTCGCCGCAACGGGTCAGGATGTGCTTCATCACGACTTTTTGCCGCTGACAGAGGGCTTCCTCTACGCCGAGGCAAACAGCATTGACGATATCAAGACGCTGACCGAGAGCAATAAATGCGCCGGAGTGATGATAGAGGTCGTCCAGGGTGAGGGCGGAGTTAACCCGCTCGACAAGGATTATGTCAAGGCTCTTGCCGAGCTTTGCGCCGAGAAAGACCTGCTGCTCATCTGCGACGAGGTGCAGACGGGCAACGGCAGGAGCGGCAAGCTCTATGCCTATATGAATTACGGCATTCAGCCCGATATAGTTTCGACCGCCAAGGGGCTTGCGGGCGGCCTACCGCTGGGCGCAACGCTGCTCGGTGCCAAGGTCAGCGGAGTATTCACCCCCGGCACTCACGGCTCGACCTTCGGCGGCAACCCTGTATGCTGCGCAGGCGCAATAAGCATTCTCGGCAGGATAGACGACGAGCTGCTCAAGGGAGTGCGTGAGCGCTCGGAATTCATCATAAACGAGTTGAGCGGCGCACCCGGCGTTGAATCGGTCACGGGTCTCGGGCTGATGCTCGGGGTCAAGACCTCAAAGCCCGCCGCCGAGGTCATCAGCGGCTGCATGGCAAAGGGCGTACTTGTGATAAAAGCAAAGGACAAGGTGCGGCTGCTGCCCGCACTCAATATACCCATGGAGCAGTTGAAGCAGGCAACGGCCGTTATTAAAGAGGTCTGCGCCGAGTAAGGAGGAGCAATATGAACCTGTACGGAAAAGATTTTTTAAAACTTTTGGATTTCACTCCCGATGAAATAAATTATCTTATCGACCTCGCCGCCGTCCTCAAGGCAAAGAAAAAGGCGGGAATCCCTCACAAACTCTGCGAGGGCAAAAACGTGGCTCTGATTTTTGAAAAGACGAGCACCCGCACCAGATGCAGCTTCGAGGTCGCCTCAAGGGATCTCGGCATGGGCTGCACCTATCTTGACCCCTCAGGCTCGCAGATAGGCAAAAAGGAGAGCATCGCCGACACGGCAAGGGTGCTTTCGAGCATGTTTGACGGCATTGAATACCGCGGCTTCGGTCAGGTGATAGTCGAGGAGCTGGCGGAATTCGCCTCCGTGCCTGTTTGGAACGGGCTGACAAATGAATTCCACCCCACTCAGATACTCGCCGATTTTCTCACTATCAAGGAGCATTTCGGCACTCTGAAGGACATTAAATTCGTATATATGGGCGACTCCCGCTTCAACATGGGCAACTCGCTCATGGTCGGCTGCGCCAAGATGGGCATGAGCTTCACCGCCTGTGCCCCCGAGGAATATTTCCCCGACAAAGCGCTCATCGCCGAATGCGAGGCCATAGCCGCCGAGACGGGCGCAACGCTCAGCTTCTGCACCTCGCCCGAGGAAGCCGTAAAGGACACTGACATTATCTACACGGATATATGGGTCTCGATGGGCGAACCCGCCGAGGTCTGGGCGGAGAGGATAGAGGCGCTCTCGCCCTATCAGGTCAATTCGGCTCTGATGGCAAAGGCTGCGCCGGGCGCAATATTCATGCACTGCCTGCCCTCGTATCACGACCTCAAGACGGCTATCGGCAAGGAGATAGGCGAGAAATTCGGCATGACCGAGATGGAGGTGACCGACGAGGTCTTTGAGGGGCCGCAGTCGGTGGTATTCAAAGAAGCGGAGAACCGTATGCACACGATAAAGGCCGTCATGGCGGCAACGCTGTGCAGCGATATAGACGATCGGCTTGGGAGCGGGATATAATGAAGTCATTTAACAGGAAGCTCGTCCTCGAGGACGGCAGCGAATACTGCGGCTACGGCTTCGGCAGCCCGTGTCAACGGGTCTGCGAGCTGGTGTTCAACACCTCGATGGTCGGCTATCAGGAGATAGTTTCCGACCCGTCATATACCGATCAGGCGGTCGTGATGACCTACCCGCTCATCGGAAACTACGGCATAACGGACGACGATTTCGAGTGCAAAAATCCGAGCATCGGCGCGCTGATAGTCTATGACTACAACGACAGGCCGTCAAATTTCCGCTACACCAAAACTCTCTCCGAGCTGCTTGAGGAGAACGGCATACCCGGCATTTACGGCGTTGACACTCGCCGCCTGACCCGTAGCATAAGAGATTTCGGCTCACGCCGCTGCATCATCACCGATATCTCGACCCCCGTCGGGGAGGCGCTTGAGATAATCAAAAATACACCCGTGCCGCACGACGCTGTGGCGAGGGTGAGCTGCAAAAAGCGCTGGTATTCACGCACGGCGAATCCTCAATTCAACGTCGTGGCGCTCGACTGCGGCATCAAGCTCGGCATAGTCCGCAGCCTTAATCGGCTCGGCTGCAACGTGACCGTCGTGCCATACGACACACCCGCAGAGGAAATAGAATTTATGAAGCCCGACGGCATATTCCTCTCAAACGGCCCGGGCGACCCCGAGGATGTAACGCCCGTCATTGAGACGGTCAAAAAGCTCAGGGGCAAATACCCGCTCTTCGGTATATGCCTCGGCCATCAGATGATATCGCTTGCCTACGGCGCAAAGACATATAAGCTGAAATTCGGTCACAGGGGCGGTAACCACCCCGTGCTGAATAAGCTCACGGGCAAGATAGAGATAACCTCACAGAATCACAGCTACGCCGTTGACAATGACAGCCTTGAGGGAACGGGGCTGACCGTTACGCACGTCAACCTGCTCGACGGCACGGTGGAGGGGCTGCAATGCGCCGAGGACGGCGTTTTCAGCGTGCAATACCACCCCGAAAGCTCCCCCGGCCCGCAGGACAGCGGCTATTTATTCGACATTTTTGTCAGCAGTATGAAGGAGGCGAAGACCCGTGCCCAAAAGAAATGATATACACAAGGTGCTCGTCATAGGCTCGGGTCCCATCGTCATAGGTCAGGCTGCCGAATTTGACTACGCAGGCACTCAGGCGTGCCTTGCGCTCAAAGAGGAGGGCTACGAGGTCATCCTTGCAAACTCCAACCCCGCCACGATAATGACCGACACCTCGGTCGCGGATAAGGTATATATGGAGCCGCTCACGCTCGAATACCTCGCCCGCATCTGCCGCTATGAGCGCCCGGACGCAATAATCCCCGGCATCGGCGGCCAGACGGGGCTGAATCTCGCAATGCAGCTCGCAAAGAAGGGCGTGCTCAAAGAATGCGGCATAGAAATGCTCGGCACGAGCGCCGAGAGCATTGAGAGAGCGGAGGACAGGGAGCTTTTTAAGGAGCTTTGCCAGCAGATAGGCGAGCCTGTAGTGCCCTCGCAGATAACCTACAGCGCCGAAGAGGCGCTTGAAGCGGCGGAAAAGATAGGCTACCCCGTTATCCTTCGCCCCGCCTTCACCCTCGGCGGCACGGGCGGCGGCTTTGCCGACGACGCAGACGAGCTGCGGGAGAAGATGAAGAACGCTCTCGCCCTCTCCCCCGTCCGTCAGGTGCTCATCGAGAAGAGCATCAAGGGCTACAAGGAAATAGAATACGAGGTCATCCGTGACGCCAACGACACGGCGATAACTGTCTGTAATATGGAGAATCTCGACCCCGTCGGCATCCATACGGGTGACTCCGTGGTCGTTGCCCCGAGCCAGACCCTGACCAATAAGGAATATCAGATGCTGCGTGACAGCGCGCTCAGGATAATCCGCGCGCTCAAGGTGGAGGGCGGCTGCAACGTTCAGTTTGCGCTCGACCCGTATTCATTCAGCTACTATGTGATAGAAGTCAACCCCAGGGTCTCCCGCTCCTCGGCTCTCGCCTCAAAGGCAAGCGGCTACCCGATAGCCCGAGTCTCGGCTAAAATCGCGATAGGTATGCAGCTTCACGAGATAAAGCTCGCCAACACCCCCGCCTGCTTCGAGCCGACCCTCGACTATGTGGTGACAAAGATGCCGCGCTTCCCCTTTGACAAATTCCCGACGGCGCTCAATACCCTCTCCACCCAGATGAAGGCGACGGGCGAGGTCATGAGCGTGGGGCGCAGCTTTGAGGAGAGCTTTCTTAAAGCGATACGCTCCCTCGAGGACGGCAGAAATCATATCCACCTCGAGAAATTCGACTCGGCTCACATGACCGTCGAGCAGCTGCTCGATTATATCAAGGAGGGCACCGACGACAGGCTCTACGCCATATCCCAGCTGATGTGGATGGGCGTTGACGCCTCGCTGATCTGCGACATAACGCAGATAGATATGTTCTTCGTTGATAAAATAAAGAAGATAGTCGACCTTGAGAAGGAGCTTGAGGCCTCCCACGGCTCGGTCGAGCTGCTGCGTGAGGCAAAGCGCTCCGGCTTCTCCGACTCATATGTGGCGGAGCTGTGGGGCGACACGACGGATAATATCTATAAGCTCCGCTGTGAGGAGAATATCTTCCCAGTCTACAAGATGATAGACACCTGCGCGAGCGAATTCGACAGCTACGTGCCCTACTTCTACTCCACCTACGCCGAGGAGAACGAGTCAATCGTCTCCGACAAGCCGAAGATAATCGTGCTCGGCTCGGGGCCGATACGCATCGGTCAGGGCGTTGAATTCGATTACTCCACCGTCCACGCCGTGCGCACAATAAAGCAGCTCGGCTATGAAGCGATAGTCATCAACAACAATCCCGAGACCGTCTCGACCGATTACACCGCCGCCGACAAGCTCTATTTTGAGCCGCTCACGCCCGAGGACGTGATGAACGTGGTGCATCTCGAGAAGCCGCTCGGAGTTATAGCGACCCTCGGCGGTCAGACCGCCGTCAACCTCGCTCAGCCGCTTGCCGACAGAGGGGTACGCATAATCGGCACAGGCTGCGAAGCCATTGACAAGGCGGAGGATCGTGACCTTTTCAACGAGGTCATTCATTCGCTCGGAATCCCGAACCCCGTAGGCGAGGCCGTAACGGATATCGAGAGCGGAGTCGCCGCCGCGGAGCGGATAGGCTACCCCGTGCTTGTGCGCCCGAGCTTCGTGCTCGGCGGCAGGGCGATGGAGATAGTCGCCAACGAAGAAATGCTACGTAAATACCTCAAGAACGCTGTCGAGGTGGATGAGGATAAACCCGTGCTCATTGATAAATATCTCATGGGCAAGGAGGTCGAGGTGGACGCGGTCTGCGACGGCAAAGAGGTCTTTGTGCCGGGCATAATGGAGCTTGTCGAGCGCACGGGAGTTCACTCCGGCGACAGCACGAGCGTCTATCCACCGTTCTCTATCTCGCAAAAGGTACGTGACACCATCGCCGATTACACCACCCGCCTCGGGCTCGGCATCGGCATTGTTGGGCTTTTCAACATTCAGTTTATCGTTGATAAGAACGACGACGTTTTTGTCATAGAGGTGAACCCCAGAGCCTCAAGAAGCGTACCTTTCCTCTCAAAATCGACGGGTTGCGGTCTTGTCGGCATTGCGACGAAGGCTATGCTCGGGGTCAGCCTCAGGGAGCAGGGCATCACCGAGATGCGCCTGCCCGACCGCAAGCGCTGGTATGTAAAAGCCCCCGCATTCTCATTCGCCAAGCTCACAGGCATGGACGCCTACCTCTCGCCCGAGATGAAATCAACAGGCGAAGCGATTGGCTACGACAAGCGGCTCAACAGGGCGCTCTACAAAGCGTTGCAGGCTGCGGGCATACCGATGCTCAATTACGGCACGGTGCTCGTGACCGTCGCGGATGAGGATAAGGAGGAGACTCTGCCCCTCGTTAAGCGATTCCGCGACATAGGCTTCAATATTGAGGCCACCACCTGCACGGCGGATTTCCTCCGGTCGCACGGGATAAGGGTCAAGAAGCTCGCCAATATCCACGAGGGCAGCGAAGAGGCCCTCGACTCCATCCGCTCGGGTCACGTCAGCTATATCATCAACACCAGAGCCATTCTCTCGGGGATACACTATGAGAGCGGCGAGAAGCTCAGACGCTGTGCCGTTGACAACGGCGTGACGACCTTCACCTCGCTCGACACGGTGCGGATAGTCCTCGACGTGCTCGAGGAGCTGATAAACAAGGTCTCCACGATCGACGAAGATCAATAACGAATGCACGAAGAACGCACACCGCTGCATATATAGACAATGGGGTCATATGCAGTTTGCCGCTCCGTGCTCAAAAAATTTAAAAAAACTATTTACATTTCACACACGTTAGTGTATAATTATGGGCAGGAACAACGGCGTTTCTTCAGAAATACCGCTGTTCCTTTTTTTACAGCAAATTATTTTATGAGGTGATTGTCATGGAAAATCTCGGTTATTATAACGGCAAATACGATCTGATAGAGAATATGTCCGTTCCCATGCTCGACAGGGTGTGTTGGTTCGGCGACGGCGTTTATGACGCCACCTACGCCCACAACCACAAGATATTTGACCTCAAGGCTCACCTTGACCGCTTCTATAACAGCGCAAAGCTGCTGAAGGTCAATATCCCCATTGGGCGCAAGGAGCTGGAGGCTCTGCTCGCCGAGCTGGTGCTCAAGGTCGACGACGGCGACCAATTCGTCTATATGCAGGTGACGAGAGGCAGCGGCCTGCGTAATCATATATTCACCGAGGATATGCAGGGCAATCTCTGGATAACACTGACCCCCTGCCCCGTTGCCGACACCTACAAGCCCATCGACGTCATAACCTATGAGGATAAGAGATTCCACTACTGCAACTGCAAGACGCTGAACCTCATCCCCTCCTGCCTCGCCGCCTCCGCCGCCGCAGAGGCCGGCTGCTCCGAGGCTATATTCCACAGGGGCGACATCGTCACCGAATGCGCCCATTCAAACGTCTCGATCTTTAAGAACGGCAATGTCATATCTCACCCGCTTGACGATACCGTGCTGCCCGGCACAGCGAGGATAAGACTGCTCGCCTTCGCAGAGAAGCTCGGCTACGGGGTCGACGAGCGTGAATACACCCTTGACGAGCTGATGAACGCCGACGAGGTCATAGTCCACTCGACAGGCTCGTTCTGCATCCCCGTCAAGACCGTGGACGGCAAGCCCGTCGGCGGCAAGGCTCCCGAGATGCTCAAAAAGATACAGGACGCGCTGGTTGCGGATTTTGAAGCTCAGTGCAAAGCTGACTGAGGCGGTGACACGGCATGACGAAAGAGGAATTAACGCTCCTTAATATCGGCGACGACCTCGACACGCTGATGAATCTTGACCCCAGGGGCTACGGCGTTTGCCGCATCCTCTATGACGGGGCAAGGCGCTTCACGGGGGAGCCGCTCTCCGTTCACGGAGCTAAGGGACTTATCAAAAACATAAAGAAGGGCGAGAAGGTTTTCATACTGACCGGCTTCGTGCTCCTCCCGTGGAACGAGGCGGAGACGGACGGCATAATCTCCTCGACCGTTTTGGCAAGATTTCTGATGAGAGCCTTCGACGCAAAGCCGGTGATGATAGTGCCCTCGCAGTGCAAAAAAGCGATTAGGGCGATGAGCAACGTGCTTTCGTTCAAGACGACCAACGACCTTGACAATATCGGTGAAAACACCGTCTGCGTCGTTGAATTCACTAAGGATTTTGACGAGGCTGAAGTTCAAGCGAGGGATATCCTCTCCCACGGCAAGCCCTGCGCCGTCATAACGAACGAAGCCCCCGGCAGGAATAAAAACGGCTGCTATCACAACGCCGTCGGGGTCAACACCACCGCCGTCGAGCCGAAATACGACGCGCTTTTCAGGCTCTGCCAAAGCATGGGGATATATAACCTCTCGATAGGCGACCTCGGCAACGAAATAGGTATGGCGGCGATAGAGCAGCACATAAGGGAATACATACCCTACGCCGGCAAAAACGGCTGCAAGGCGGGCACGGGCTACGGCATCCTCGCCGACACAGCCGCCGACAATATCATCACGGCTACCTGCTCCGACTGGGGCTGCAACGCCCTGATGGCGGCGACCGCATTCATGCTCGGCAAGCCTGAGCTTTTCCACTCCAAGGAGGATCAGGCCACAGCAATGGACGCCGCGGCGGGCGCGGGTATGCTCGATATGTACGGCGAGCCGAGACCCTATATCGACGGAATCGGCAAGAATATCAACCTGCCGCTCGTCTCAATGATGAAAGCGCTTATCGAATACCCGCCGACCGTCGAGGATAAGACCGAGGCGTGGTTTGAGAATACGCTGAGAAAGGGATTTTTCACAAAATGAAGTACTTATTTCTGCAAAGCGGAGACATGGCGCTGACAGTCCGATTTGAAAATGAAATAAGAGAAGATATCAACCGCTGCGTGACCTCGCTTGCCGGGCTTATCGGCGGCGCCGAAATAAACGGCGTTATCGAGGTCATCCCGACCTTTAATTCACTCACGGTGCTTTATGACTGCACCGTTATCCGCTCGTCAAGGCTCAAAAAGCGGCTCGCCCGCCTGATAGATCGGATCGACCCGAATTCCGAGGGTGCTTCACGCATCTTTCATATCCCCGTCTGCTACGAGGAGCGTTTCTCGCCCGACATGGCGAATGTCTGCGCCCACACGGGGCTGACGAGGGACGAGGTTATAGCCCTTCACACGGCAAAGCCGTATCTTATCTATATGCTCGGCTTTCTGCCCGGCTTCGCCTATCTCGGCGGCATGGATGAGCGCCTTGCAACGCCGAGGCTCGACACCCCGAGGCTTGAGATCTTCGCGGGCGCAGTCGGCATCGGCGGCAGCCAGACGGGTATTTACCCCATCGCTTCGCCCGGTGGCTGGCAGCTAATCGGCAAAACCCCTGTCAAGGTCTATGACCCCTCGAGAAGCGTGCCGATCCTCTATAAAGCGGGCGACAGGATAAAATTCTACAGCATCGACGGCGGCGAATTCGACCGCATTGAGCGTGAGGTTGCCGCAGGCACATATAAAGTCACCGCAGAGGAGGCGAAGCCATGCTCTCGATAATAAACGGCGGGATGCTCTCCACCGTGCAGGATCTCGGCAGGTTCGGCGTGATGAAGGACGGCTTCACCCAGAGCGGCGCAATGGATCAATACTCCATGAAGCTCACAAACGCCCTTTGCGGCAACGAGCCGAATTCGCCCGTCATCGAAATGACGGCGCTCGGGATAACCGCGCGCTTCACCGACGAGCATATATTCTGCCTTTGCGGCGGAGATTTCGGCGCG
>ENA-OOWZ01000681-OOWZ01000681.1-human-gut-metagenome-genome-assembly--contig:-NODE-681-length-18068-cov-2.495253_pt1 | contig 18068 bp, 9 predicted proteins | sample MGYA00241580_ERZ501329 | MGnify/ENA primary metagenome ERZ501329 (study PRJEB25962, sample SAMEA2042923) | human gut metagenome | biome: human gut; feature: human-associated habitat; material: faeces... | reverse complement strand
CCCAGCCATATTTCATAATCACCCGGATACCAGATCCAGGTCTGGGCGGAGGCGGCAGCACTCAATGCAAGTGCTCCGACTAAAGTGGCAAGTCTGTTTTTCATAATGGTATCACGTTTTATTTTTCCTTCAAATAGCTATATTCCTTTGTCAGTCCGGCATTTGCCTTGATACTGTCGTTCACCATCGGACCATTGTTTTCCCATGTATTACCCGGACCATTGGCGTTCTTCAGAAACTTCTCTCCTTCCGTCCAGTTGTCCTTGACGGTGATAAATGAAGATCCTTCGTCGGTGTAAAGATAGAACCAATGATTGGGATCGTGTGCATAACCGGGTGAAAAAATGTTAGAAACGCAATTTTCCGTAATCCAGCTATGAGGTTGTGAACCTAATGTATAAATACCGGCTACATCATACATGTGCTTGGCATAGTGATGAATCAGATTGGCGTGCACGCGGTTATTGCGCATACAGTTTACTGTACGTGTCCATCCCCATCCCAAACTGATGCCCGAATAGGATACATCACTGATTTCATTGTGTTCGATATTGATATCACTTACATAACCGGCGCAAATGCCCAAGGTACCCCAGTCTTCATTGGTCACATCATTGATATAATTGTTGGAAATGGTCAGTCCGGTACAGACCTCACGACGGTCGGCAGGATCGTATGGAAGATGTGTTTCGTGAGCGGCAGGACTGAAACTACCCGCCACAATACCGTTTCCGGCAATATCACGGAAAAGACAACCGTTTATACGTCCTCCACCGGTGGCCCATTCATAATCAATACCTGTAGAGCCCAAATGCTGGAAACGGCACTTCTCGAAATCAATATCCTGGGCAGCCTTGACTACGACTGCCGATGCCGGACGTCCCAACCAACCTTGATTATCCAGCTTATGATTGTTCTTACGAATCATAGAAGGACGGATTTTATACCCGTCTGTCATGTACATACCTGCCTGAAGAGGAACATGACCTTGCAAAGAGGGACGCATCCAGGTGGTATATTGGAAAGTAACATTGTCAAAACGAATGTGCTTTACCGGACGGTCTATAGTTCCTTCCACCCATACTAAAGTTTCGATGCCGGGAACTACGGCTTTGCTTATCTTCTCTCCTTTCCGAGGATAATAATATATTTTACGGCTTTCAATGTCATGATACCACTCGCCGGGTTCATCCAGCAATTCCATGGCATTGGTCAGATAGAAAGCCGAGTTGTGACCATCCTTAGTCACCATAGGACGCGGCCACGGATGTTCAAACTGGATGCGGCTTTCAGGATTATGGAAACGCACGGCGGCACTGTCTCCCTGTATTTCGACCGACTTGATACGGAGATTTGCCACACACCACATTTCATGAAGGACCATTTCGGCATATCGGGCCTTCTGTATTTTCTTTACAGCAGCGGCAGGTACCCACAGTATTTCGTTTTGGGGATCGTTGTTGATGATGCGATACATCTTTTCAAAGTCTGCCACATCCCTTGCACGAACAGCCTTTTGTCCATTGATCCACAGTTGCCGGAAATCCAGCGGACGTCCGTTAAACATAGGGACATCGGCTACCCACAACTTTCCTTGCTTCTTCCAGTTTCTGATTTCCACCCCACCATTCAGAATGGCATTTCCATCCGAAGTGATGACTGTAGGTGAAGCTTCCGTCCCGCTGTCCTCGGGACGAATAAAGACGGGTTCGTACAGATGGTAATCACCTGCCTCCATATGAATGGTGATGCCACCTTTTAGACTCTCATCATTAAGACGACGAAGTTCCCTTGCCTGACGCAATGCGGCTGTAAGGGTGGCCTTCGGAGAGTCTTTGGTACCCGGATTCCGGTCATTACCTTTCGGAGATACGAACAAATCGGCTGCTGATAGTGTACAAGCTATCAGCAGCGCAGTAGTGGTTATGAATATTTTTTTCATTTGTAAATCATTAGGAGTAAGTGGTTAGTGATTAGTCCGCGCCAAAGGCATCCATACCGTCATTTCAGCCTTTCCGCGATTTCCCCATGCATAATAAGGAATCAGACGGATATTGACCGGTTTGTCGGCCTTTCCTACCTCGCGGTACAATGTATCTTTCCACGATACCTCATCAACCAGACGGGCAGTACCATCCAACGCGACAATCGGACTGCCTTCAATGATTATTTTTTTCGGGGTCAACCGGATATCGGCAGGTATCAGCACATTATCTATCTTATGTCCGCCTTCTATATCCATACTTTCCAAACAATATACCAACGGGCCACGTTTTACCACTACCTGGTTACGGATTTCTTCGGCCAACGGATTTGCTTCCAGCAATTTTACAGGCATATCCATCACCCATTCCACACAGTCCCCTTTCTTCCAGATGCGGTTTACCTCGGCGTATGTATTCGCTTTCCAAGTTCCTTGCACCGGTTCACCATTTACCTTCAAAGTTGCTTTCTCGCACCAGTCCGGAACACGGAGGAACAAAGAGAATGCTTTCTTTTTTGATGGTTTCGGAGCTTCGGTAACAGTCAGCTTCACAGCACCTTCCCACGGATACTCCGTTTCTTGCATCAGCCCGATCTTTCCCGTTTCCTTCAAAGTTGTAGCCAGTGTATTCGCTCCATACAAATTGCAATATACCGCATTCGGAGTCACCGTATAAGCATAGTTCTGGGCTTGACAAACGGTGCGCAGCGTATTAGGCGGACAACAGAAGCAGCTGATATACTCGGTACGTTCTTTAGGCCAGCGAAGTGTGTATGGCAAATCCGCACTGATGCGCAACGGGTTGGTATAGAAATATTTCTTTCCATCCAGACTGACACCACTCAACACACTGTTATAGAGGGCAGTTTCCACAATATCCGCATATTTGGCATCGCCCGTCACTTCCAGCATACGCCAGTTGAAAAGCATATTGCCGATATTGGCGCAGGTCTCGTTATGCGCCGTACTATTAGGCAACTGATAAGGACGGCCATAGCTTTGGTGTACTTTCTGAATACTGTCCGGCTCATAGCAGGTACCATCCGGCGAAGTACCGTCATACAGCGCACCGCACGCTCCTGTAACATACATCTTGCGGGTCACAATGTCTTTCCAGATGCTGGTCAGGTTTTTCATCAGTTGGTCTTCTCCTGTTTCGGCATACACATCGGTCACACCGGCATACAGGTAATTGGAACGCACGGCATGTCCCATCGCATTGTATTGCTGACGGAACGGAATACGGTCCTGATTATCATCGGTGCCATTTTCCACCATTCCACGGATATCAATCAGATTCTTGGAAAGTTCCAGATAACGGGGATTCCCTGTAGCACGGTACATTTCCACCACGCCCATATAATGGGAGGGACAAATAGCATTTCTTGCCAGTTCCGCAGAAGCGGTTTCATAAAAATGACAGAGGAAGTCCGTCGCTTTTACGGCAGCATCGAATAAAGTAGTCTTTCCGGTGGCACGGCGATGAATAATACCTGCCATCATCAGATGTCCCAAATTGTAGGTTTCAAAATTCAGACGATTGGCAAATGCACCTTTCTCGTCCTCACCGCCTACTTTGGTACCAATTACCGTCTGTTGCTGTTTTTCCGAATGAGTGTCAATCCCCTTATTCTTTTCCTCAATGATGACAGGGGTATGGATGTAACCGTCCGCACGCTGGGCTTTCACCACATGTTCAATGAAGTGGTCCATCAGTTTATCCAATTCGGGATCTTTCGTGACGGCATACACGGAAGCCACTCCCTCCATCCATTTATACATATCACCATCATGAAAGGGAGGTCCCCAATGTTCGCCTTCGCAAACACCGGCAGCTATTTCAAAGTTACGGAAACCATGCGAAACATCGGGATTGTTCCATGTATCCCACATATTTTGCAAGGAGGTATGGCTATATACATTGAAACGGTCGCCCCAAAAGCCATCTGTCCAATGCACAGCACCTAATTCCGTATTGGCCATCTTGGCAAAACGACTTTGGCTCATATCCGTCAGCCCGCCCGATTGGGCAAATGCTCCCGTAGTTACTCCGGAAGCCAGTAAAAGTAGTAGTCTAATGCTCTTCATAATAATCTGTCACTTATTCTTTTCTTTATAAAGAGAGGACGATAATAAGAAACGTTTGTACTCTATTTATAATTATTTCATATTCTGTATCTTTAGAAAGAGCTTTCATTGGCAGATAATGAAAGTCTGTTTTCAAAAAACGGGTTTCTGATTTTTATTTCAGACACCCGTTTTTTTCAAGTTCTCCAATACTTTCTATCAAAGAACTCCTTTATCCACAATCGTATTATTTCAGTTTGCTCAAATCCAACTCTTTATAAGCCACACGCTGACGGCGCCAGGTATATACGGCATGGAGTTTGCCATCCTTGCCCTGAATGATGGACGGATAAGAATATTGGCTGATAGGGCTGTCTTCCAATGTCATTACATTCTTCCAGTGAATACCATCATCCGAAACCGCCACACACAACGGTGTACGCGGCCCTTTCGGAGTGCCCGGCAATGTACTGAAATCATTATAAATCAATACGTGACGACCATCTTTCATTGTTACGGCATCCGTACCCGAATTATTATTGGGAACATCAAGCAAGGTAACTTTACTCCATGTTTCACCGTTGTCACTGCTCCATGAAGTAGCAATCTGTGCGTTACGTGTACGGCAAAGCACCTGCAAACGCCCATCCTTATGACGCAAAATGCTGGGCTGGATAGCATAAATAGGCTTCTCGCCTTCTCCTTTTATGGCTTCACCGCCTTCCTGATCGTCTACATTGGCTGCATTTGCCTTACGCAAAGCAGTAGGCACACTCATTTCCGCCTCTACAGGACCTACCATCTTCCAAGTCTTTCCTTTATCATCCGAAATTTCAAAATGGATACGCCATCCTCCATCACCTTCTGTACTGGAAGGACAAATAATACGGCCATCCACATACTCCGGCTTATTTTTAATAGGACCTAAGAAACCTTTTGGCAACGGTTCACGTTGGCTCCAAGTTTTTCCACCATCTTTAGAACGTACCAGCCAACCACTCCAATCGGCTACTTTCAATCCTATTTTATAGAACAGGATTAAATCTCCGCCGGGTATTTGGAAAAGCACAGGATTCCAACAAGCCTTGCGGCGTGCCCGGGACTTATCCCCTTTAAACGTAGAAGCCACGGGGCCGGCATCCGCCGGAGTGGATTCTGCCGTAATGCCTGCCAAGACAGCCTGCGGATCATCCAGACTAAACACCCCGTCGGCAGCCAGATAAGGTGCGCTCCATTCCGTCGCACCCTTCGGCTTGCGACATACCCAGATACAACAATCCGGATTACGCTCTTTAGTACCTCCAAAGAAAGAAGCTACCAGGTCTCCGTTCTTCAATTCCACAATAGTAGCGCCATGACATTCGGGAAAAGAAGCTTGCTCGTATAAAAACTGATCTTCCACGATACCTGCACGGTTTTTACCTAAAGATGGATCCATACTAACCGAAAAATGATAGTTTCCCGAAGGAACACTCCATACGGTAGAGTTGCCTTCCCGACGTACAAAGGTAACGTCCTTATCCTTTACCGCCTTCTCGTCCAAGGTAGGAAGATAAACCAATGCAGTAGTATTACAAGGAATCGTGATATCCCATTCCAGATGCGTAAGAGTTTTCTTCCAATTACTAATCATCTTACCATATAAAGTGTTATGCGAAGCTTTGACATAACTCAACTCTTGGATGGAAAAATCCGGTTTAAAGATGATTTGTTTGTAAGCGGGCTGTGCCGGATTAAATCCGGCTAAATCACGGAAATACCAAGTCAATAGATCACCCAATATCATCACATGGTTACAACTGTTCATCCAACGATTGGCGGTATCACCGTTCCACAATTCCCAAATGGCAGTAGCTCCCTTTTCTATCATATAGCCATAACTGGGATAAGTTTTGTTGCTTGCCAACAAGAAAGCAACATCGCCACGCCCCATACGGGTAAGCTCACGCATCATCCAGTTCATACCTATCACCCCACTGCTGATGTGACCTTTATTCCGGGTAATAATGCCTGTTATTACATTTTTTTCCACTTCTTCCCTATAGGCCTCAGGCACCATATCGAAAGCCAGTGGCAGGATATTAGCCGTCACTGTATTGTTACCATAGAATATGCTGTCGGGATAAAGAACATGGGGCATTTGTACCGGAGAAGTTCCCTTCTTAACTGTAAGGAAACGGGCATTGAAGCAGTCTTTAATTTTTGCTGCATCCTTCTCGAATTCCTTCGCCTCATCTTCCAAACCTTGCAAACGGGCGAACTTGGCCAGCATTTGCGATACCTTATAATAGTAGGCTGTAGCAATCAGCGTTCCATCCGTCTTGCGGGCAGGGTCCTGACTGTGAATCAATTCCGGTGATTCGGGAGGCATACACCAGTCACCGTATTTATCGGCGTTAATCACTCCATCCTCTGTAGTGAACTCACTGCGTATATGGTGCATCCATTTCTTGATAGCGGCATAATTTTTACGAATAGGTTCGATATTGCCGAACTGTTCATAAACCATATCACAGATTACCGGAAATGTGGATGACCACGTCATTTCCGATGTATAATAATTGTAATAAGCCGGACAAATATCAGGAATACAACCGTCTTCACGCTGCGCTTCACGGATGTCATCCGCCCATTTGGCATAGGTGTTTCCATTATTGAACATGAAACTTTCCCCCCACGTTCCCATAGCATGGTCGCCAAGCCAGGGCTGGCGCTCGTCACGCTGGGGACAATCCAAAGGCACTCCTTTATAATTACTGGAAATCCCCCACCAGGCATTCCGATAAACCCGATTCATGATATCATTGGAACATTCGAAAGTACCGTTATCTTCCAAGTCATCATATACTACTTCAGCAACCAAATCTTCCGCTTTCAGATTTTTATAACCTGTCACTTCTACATATTGGAATCCATGATAAGAAAAACGAGAACTCCAGGAAGTGTTGTTTTCTTTACCGTTGCAGATATAATAATCCGTACTCTGGCTATGGCGGAGATTTTCCACATCCAGTTCCGTACCGTCATTCTTTACCCGTTCGGCATAACGTATGCAAATCGTATCTCCCGCAGCGGCTTTCGCTATGTTAATACGCACCCATCCTGCCATATTCTGACCGAAATCAATCATATAACGGTTACCATATTGCTTGAAGACAGCCGGCTTCAGCGTTTTCATCACTTTCATGTTGGGAGCGGTATTGCCACGAAGTGTACCGTACGGCAATGAAACACGTTGCGCTTTCAGCCATTTGGAATCATCATAACCGGGCTGTGTCCAGTTTCCCAATTCCATACGGGCATCGTAAATTTCACCATCGTATTCATTATTGCTACGTATAGGCCCTTGAGCCGTCAAACGCCATTTCTCATCACTGTTGATGCGCTGTATACTGCCGTCGGTATATTCTATAATCAGATTCAAACGTAACTTGGGGTAACCAAAAGTAGGAATCTTATAAGGTTTGTAATTTTGACGCATAGTGTAGAAACGTCCGTTGCCCAGGGTCACTCCGATGGCATTGTCGGCATTTCCTCCGGCAACCTGTTTAGTGACATCAAAAGAATTGTAAAGCACAGTACGACGATAATCACTTGGAGCCGGCGCCAATACCTGATCACCTATCCGCTGACCGTTAATGAACAGTTCGTACATTCCCAAACCACACAAATGAAGGGTAGCATACTTTATCTCCTTGGCTTGCGTTTTAAATTCCGTGCGTAAATAACGAGAGCTCAAACGGCTGTGTGAATCTTCCCGATCCCATGCAAACACAGCGTCCCAACCTATCCATCGTCCTCCCCAATGAATCTCACCTAAAGGTCCCATCCCCCATCGGGCAGGCTCGCTCCATTCTGTCTCACCTCGATTGGTATAGCTTCTCACTTTCCAGTAAACACGCTGATTGCTTTTCAAACGCTTCCCTTGATAAGGAATCCATACGGACGCATCGGATTCCACTTTTCCGGAATCCCACAAATCCCCTTTATCCTGTGCTAAAAGTTCAGGAGAAGAGGCAACCAAAATCCGGTAGGCGGTCTGCATCACATTTCTTTGAGAAGATTCCAGCCGCCAGCTCATACGAGGGACAGCAGTATCCAGCCCCATGGGATCTACCATCTGCTCGGTACGCAGGCCGGTAACCGAAACATCCGCTGCTTTCAACCACAACGGAAGTGCCAAAAGAATGATTAATAATACTTGTTTTTTCATGATATGCATATTTCTTACTTATTCCATTTCTGTATGGCATCCGGCAAGGCTGTCCAAGCTTTCTGCACATAATCCTTTGCAGAATCCACAACAATCAGAACCTGATCATTACCGCTCAGATAACCGCTATCATGCTGGAAAGAAGTGACTTTACTGTCAAACTCACCGATATATTCCAACTTACCGTCCTTTGCGCTATACCACCATGCATTCTTTTTCGCACCGCTGATTTTGCTCAAATCGATCTGCATAGGACGTCCTGAGTAATTGTAAACCAACAAATAGTCATTTCCACGGGTAGCGATGGCACGGTCATAGCGTTCGCCGTTAGTTCCCGCAATAACACTCTGATCGGGCACACGTTCAAAGAAAGGAAAAGTCAACATCAAGTTCTTCAGATATTTCATCTGATTGAAGCCGGGATCTTCCAAAGCATCCCACCATGCTTTCTTGCGTCCGTCGGCACCAAAAGAGGCTCCATATCCCGGACGGATAAATTGCATGATATCATTATGACCGTATGAGTGCCCGAATGATCCGGCGAATACCGACCAATAGGCATAACGACGCACATCGTGCTGATTCCAACGGGTTTCATTGGGATCATGCAGTCCCTGTGGAATGTCTTCATAAATAGGTTCATCATCAATTACCGGTTTCAACGGAGTCTTTGCCTGACTGGCTTCCACAAAACGCCAGTTATCTTCTTCCGTATTCTCTTCGATAGGATAGTCACCATCACCATTACGCTGCCCGTAACGACGGTGTCCGCTTTGGAACATATTGAAATCCAGCCATTCGCGGTCATTAAACCAAGTAGCCGACGTGGTACGTCCACGCGGATGGAAAGTCATCAGATGACCTTTGTCTATGCTACGGATACTGTTTGCCAACGCATCCCATACCTCCGTCTTATTATCACCACGGATATCCCCTCCTATCATCCAAATAATATTCGGCTCATCCTTGTAACGTTCCGCAAGAAATTTACCGTATGCCACGGCTTCTTTTTCATTCATCAACCCTTGTTCCACGGGAGTTCCCCAAATACATACCATCCCTATATAGATGCCCCGTGAAGCAGCACTTTTAATAATATAGTCCATGTGGTCCCAATATCCATAAATCCCTTTGCGGTTGATATCCTTGAAATTAAAACCGTCTATCATGGAATACTGACCGTAAATATTCATGGAAGGCACACCGTTCAATACCTGCACCTGCACCATGTTATATCCGGCATCCTTGCACTTATTCAGATAGTAAGAAACCTCGTCACGATTCAAGCGTTGCGGCATCAGCCATCCAGTTTCACCCAACCAGAAGAAAGGTACTCCATTTTCATGCTTCAGGTAGCGTCCCTCCTCGGACACCACCAGTTTGCCATTCTTCCAGGGAATATACGTTTTCGCTTTCTGCGCCGGCAAGGAAGTAGAGTAACATAGCAATAAAGCCAATAAGGAAAGTAATGCGTGTCTGTTCATCATTGTATTTTCAAATTCGTTTATTAATTAATTAACAATCTCTAAACAAGAGCTTTTATCAAAACAACAAGGTGTTAAAAAAAGGTCCTTATGTTTTTTAAAAAAGGCGGTTATCTTTTTTAAAAAGCTCTTGATCTTATGAGAAAAGATGAAGACTTTTTTGACAAATGTCCTCATCTTTCTCAGATTATTCCTACTACTTCATTTTCTCATATTCAATAGCCGCCAAAATAAAGGAACCTACTGACTTCGGATCATTCTCTATTACCGGCTCACCTATATAATAAGCAAAACTTCCATCCCGGTTTCCTTTACCGCCTAATCCGGCAACAGCACAACAGTTGGTAATAGTGTACGAACCATCAGGTTCTTCTTTAATGAATTGTTTGATCAGGCCATTAAAACCACGTTCTGCAGCCATCTTATATTCCGAAGAAATATATCCTTTATTCACTGCTTTACACAAGAAATACACAAAAAGCGATGAAGCAGAAGATTCCAAATAGTTTCCTTTACGGTTATTTTGGTCAGTCACCTGCCACCATACCCCTGTTTCAGGATCTTGATATTTTACAATACCTTCGGCCAACATATTTATGATTGTCATTATACTGTCACGTCCTTCGAACTGCGCCGGCATATAATCCAATACATCCACCACGGCAGCGGCATACCAGCCTATACTGCGGCTCCAGAAATTGGGTGAGCATCCGGTTTCCTTATTTGCCCAATTTTGTGTCTTGCTCTCATCCCAACCATGATAAAACAAACCGGTTTTAGGATCATACGTTTTACGGGCAATCAGCTTTATTTGATTCACAATATCGGCATTGACCGTAGTATCCTTGAATACGTTACCATATTGAGCCAAATAAGGAGAAGCCATGAATATACCATCCAGCCACATTTGATGCGGATATATCAGTTTGTGCCAGAAGCCACCTTCACTGGTACGGGGCTGTTCGGTCAGTTGTTTACGAAGAGTATCCATCGCCACCTTATAACGCCCGTCTCCCGTCTTTTCATAAAAATCGAATAAAATCTTTCCGGCATTGATATTATCAATATTAAAAGAAAGATATTTCATGGTCTTTATCTTACCGTCAGTGTCTATCAGACTGTCTGCATATATTTTTGCATAATTATAATAGGCTGTGTCACCGGTGTGTTTCCATTCCTCCAACATGGATTTCACCACCAGTCCGTGCGTATAGCCCCAACGAGGCTTTTTCGCTTTTTCTATCATCCAAGGCTCAGGGAAACGTTGCATTTCCGACTGAGCCATACGTTCGCTCCATTTGATTTCTTCGGTCTGTTTAGGAGTGGCAGTACATGCACACATTCCACCTACCAGCAACAATGAGCAAATAATGTTTAATCCTGTTCTTTTCATATTTCTTCTTTTTACTATTTTTCATCCTTACAATCAGTGCAAGAATCATCACTTACCTAAGAATATATATTCTTCACCTGCTTTGGTTTCCAGATCATAAAGATAAGTTTTTTTCAACTCAACTTTATTCAATTTCGCTTCTTTATTTATAATCGGTTGCAAGATTTCGGGTATGGCATACAATTTATTCGGATTCTCCCCTTTTGCCGTTCTCAGCCCTTTGCCTGCCAGCGGATTTAAAGAACGCAAACGACAGTTCCCCCCATTACGGGATTTCACCACCAACCGGCTCACTTTACCATTCTTCCAACTCAAATCCAATTCAAAACCTCCACGAGCTATAATCCCGTTCACGCTTCCTTCTTTCCATTGCGCCGGCGGGAAGTAAATAAATAAAACCATCGTGGCTCTGCATCAGCATTTCTACGATACCCGCTGTACAACCAAAATTACCGTCAATCTGAAAAGGTGGATGGGCATCAAACAAATTAGGATAAGTTCCTCCTTTTTTCTTCTCGTTACGTACGAGAGTCAACTGATCGGTTATCAGTTTATAAGCATGATCACCATCCAACAGACGAGCCCACAAACATACCTTCCATCCCATACTCCATCCGGTAGACGGATCGCCACGATGGATCAGCGAAGTACGTGCCGCATCAAACAATTCGGGAGTACGGTAAGGAGAAATCTGATTACTGGGGAACAAACCATAAAGGTGTGACACATGACGGTGCACATCCTGCGGATTGTCCCAATCTGTCATCCATTCCTGCAATTGCCCCCAACGTCCTATCTGCATGGGTGCCATTTCCTTTAAACGCTGTTCCAAATGGGTGGCAAATTCAGCATCCGTACCCAATAATCGGGCGGTAGTGATTATCTGATTCCATAAATCGAATATCAGTTGGTTATCCAAAGTACCCCCGGCAGCCGTAGTCGCTTTTCCATTACTGCCCGCATGAGTATTCTCCGGAGAATTGCTCGGGCATACCACCAACCAGTTATGTAACGGTTCCTTCACCATTATTTCATCAAAAAACTTACCGGCTTCTTTCATGATAGGGTAAGCCGAACGGAGAAACTCCATATCGCCTGTATAAAGATAACGTTCCCACAAATGACGGCACAGCCAAGCTCCACCCGTAGGCCATAATCCCGACGGAGCCTTGTCTATAGCTCCGGTAACACGCCATATATCCGTATTGTGATGCAATACCCAACCATCCGCCCCATACATAATCTTTGCTGACTCACGCCCTGTTTCACTCACTTCACGAATCAGCTGTATCAAAGGCTCGTGCAATTCGCTAAGATTCGTCACTTCGGCCGGCCAATAGTTCATTTCAACATTGATATTACAAGTATATTTACTATCCCAGGAAGGAAATAATTTATCATTCCAAATGCCTTGCAAATTAGCAGGCTGCCCACCCGGCTGTGAAGAACAAATCAACAGATAGCGGCCGAAACGGAAATAAGTAGCTACCAGAAAATCATCCTTCGTTTCCTTGAAATTCTGCACACGCATATCAGTGGTTACCCCTGCATATTTGTCTATACCTAAATCCAAAGAGACACGGTCCATATATTGCTTGAAAAAATCAACATGTGCCTTACGTGATGTCACATAATCCTTACTTACAGCCCGGCGCAGATAGTTCTTCGCACGCTCCACTTGGTTACCTGTTATATCCTTATAATTAGTAAAGTTGGTAGCAATGGAAATATAAATCACAGCCTCATCCGCCCCTTCTATACTCAAGACTCCGTCACGACAAGCCTGGGTCCCTCCTTGACTACGTGCAGTCATACGTCCCTGAAATTCGACTTTCCCTTTTAGCCCCTCATGCCAAGAAGATACGCCCGAAAGGGTAACCTCCTCCCCTTCCGTCGAGACCATCACATCCTGATGCGGAGTAGTAAGATTGGCATTACAAGTAATCTTTCCGGGTTGGCTGGCAGTAAGACGCACCATAACTACCTGATCAGCAAACGAAGTCAGTGTTTCACGCTGATAAGTCACCCCGTCCACCTTATAACGTACAATGGTACGAGCTGAGTCCAGGCTCAGTTCCCTATAGTAATCGGAATAACGTGTATGCCCCGGAAAAGAAATATGCAGATCGCCAAACGATTGATAGGGCATACCACTATTGGTTTTCGCCATTATTTTCTCAGTAGCCAATGTTTGTGCTTCAAGATATTTTCCTTCGAACACCAACTGGCGCACTTTGGGAATATATTCCAACGCATTGGGATTAGCATTATTATTGGGACGTCCTGCCCAAATAGTTTCTTCATTCAACTGGATATGCTCCACACCGGGATTGCCGAATACCATCGCTCCCAACCGCCCGTTACCCAGCGGAAGTGCTTCAGTCCAAACTTGAGCGGGTTCATCATACCACAGTTTATATTCTTGTGCGGCAGCCTGCAAGTAAGAACTTGCCCATAACAGCCCCCCCACTATCCATTTTATTTTCATATTGATCTCTAGCTTTTATTAAAGGGAGACGAAAAATAAAGACGGATGTACTCTGTGGAAAGAAATAAAAAAGTAAATATCATGAAAAAACTTTCCCTAGTACCTCAACAAATCCGGCTTCTCTATTGTTATTAAAATAAAACCATCTTATAAAATTAGAACTATATGAAAATAGCAGAGATTAAAGGAAGAGAGATTTTGGACTCACGTGGTAATCCCACTGTGGAAGTGGATGTTATATTGGAATCAGGGATTATGGGCCGTGCCTCTGTCCCATCGGGTGCGTCAACCGGTGAACATGAGGCTTTGGAATTACGTGATGGCGACAAGACCCGTTACGGAGGCAAAGGCGTATTAAAAGCTGTAGAAAATATAAATACTCTTATCGCTCCGGCATTGAAAGGAATGGACTCTATGGACCAACGTGGTATTGACAAAGCCATGCTTGATCTGGATGGAACTCCAACTAAATCAAAACTGGGCGCAAATGCTATTTTGGGTGTATCCCTAGCCGTGGCAAAAGCTGCAGCCAATTATTTGGATATTCCTCTTTACAGATATATTGGCGGAACAAACACCTATATCATGCCTGTTCCAATGATGAATATCATTAATGGAGGCTCACACAGCGATGCCCCTATCGCTTTTCAAGAATTTATGATTCGTCCTGTCGGTGCTAAAACATTCCGTGAGGCCTTGCGGATGGGCGCAGAAGTATTCCATGCTTTAAAAGAGGTATTGAAAAAACGCGGACTAAGTACAGCCGTAGGAGACGAAGGTGGTTTTGCCCCTGCATTGGATGGCACCGAAGATGCTTTGAATTGTATCCTTGCCGCTATCGAAGCTGCCGGATATGAACCGTTTAAACATATCACCATCGGCTTGGATTGTGCTTCTTCCGAATTCTATCATGACGGCATCTATGACTATACCAAGTTTGAAGGCCCAAAAGGGGAAAAGCGCAGTGCCGCCGAACAGGTTGCTTATCTGGAAAAATTGAGTTGGGACTACCCCATTGATTCGATAGAGGATGGTATGGCAGAAAACGACTGGGAAGGATGGCGCATGCTAACCGAGCGTCTGGGCAATCGCTGCCAGCTGGTAGGTGATGACCTGTTCGTTACCAATGTGAAGTTCCTGGAAAAAGGAATCAGTGAAGGTTGTGCAAACTCTATCCTAGTAAAAGTAAATCAGATCGGTTCGCTGACCGAAACTCTGGATGCTATTGAGATGGCTCAACGTAACGGCTATACCACTGTGACCAGCCACCGTTCCGGTGAAACGGAAGATGCTACCATTGCGGATATCGCCGTAGCCACCAATAGCGGACAGATTAAAACCGGTTCACTGAGCCGTAGCGACCGTATGGCGAAATACAACCAGTTGCTCCGCATTGAAGAAGAATTGGGCAACCGTGCCGTATATGGATATAAAAAAATAGCACGCAATTTTAAAGCGTAAGCGGTTTGTATCCCAAATTCCATAAACGAAGAATGCCTCAAGACGGATCGTGATGATTCCGGCTTGAGGCATATTTTTGCACTATTATTTAATCACAACAGGGTTACAATGTTTTTCCTCCCATTCCTCCACCGTCATGGTTTCCGATGAAAAACTGATACCAATTCCCGTAACTTTGCACGTATCTGTCAGATAAGGCTTAGCATATCCTTTGTCCTCTATCTGCTGTAAAGCTTCAGCAGCCGTACTATCCAGTTTAAGCTCAAATATATATACATAATCCTTTGTTTCCAATATACAGTCCACTCTTCCTCTTGCCCGAGTTTTTTCCACATGCAATTGACAATATAGCTTTCTGCCGCCTCAGCTGTCTTTATCGAGCCGTGAAAATCATACGGTATTTCAGACCTTACACAGCCGGCATTCCACAACACAAGAATATTTTTCTTTCAATCCCTCCAAACTCATCCCCGTAAAATAATCCTCTATAAATTCCCATCGCTGCTCGTCACTTAACTTCGTATTGCCAAAGAACAGCCGGAACAACTCTATCTGTTCCTGGAATATTTTCTCATTATTCTCTAGCACACGATTCTGATAGCTCCCCGAGGTAGCTTCCTTTTTCAATATCTCCGCATCATGGACACGCACTCCAACGGAAGGAACCCCTCCCTCTACGGTAAAGTCCACCACATTGAGCATAGACAGCAAGTTGAGCAGCATATTGAGATCGGAGAACGGAGTGACATAGAACAACAGCCGGCCTCCTTTCTTCCCTGTAATACGCTGGGTGCACAACTTCTGGTAACGGGAAAGCAACAAATCAAAACCACGGGTAACGGTAAACATCAGTTTGTCTTCATCTTTCTTCTTGGCACTAGTGATGTAACTCACACTTCTGCCCTCCTCTACCCTGGACTCCAGTAAAGAAGTGATAAAACGCTTGGCAGAAGGAACATCCATATCGTACGCCGCAAAAATGCTACGCAAATCGTCCTCCTCGAACTTTCCTTTATTACCATACAGACTCACCGTCAGTAAGTCTTTCAAACTCTTCAAGAGACTTGCCAGCTTAAAGCAGATATCCGCTGCACTCTCTTTTAACAAGACATCATGCTTACCCACAGCAGCCGCACGAACTCCCTCAAAGAGATTTCCATTGTATAAATCGCGCTTAAACTCACGATACCCCATCTCCGAGAAACAATTTTCCCACAAAGATTCAAAAGCCACCTTATAGACTCCTTCAACCCCTTCCACGGGAACCATATACTGCTTGTATTTTTTACGGAAAGCGGCATCACCCGTCTTTTCCTGTACATAGCCATCGGCAAACAGAGTCTGTGAATTGATTTCAACAGGAGAACCGCCATGCCGGAAACTCAGATCCTCTTCTATCCATAACAAAGCCGTCTTGATGACTTGCTCCAAATCCGATTCATATTCCAGCTTGTTCTTTTTACGAGGCAGCCTCACTGCAAATTCAAAATCGGATAAAGACATCTGCATTTCATCACTACAGCCTTTCATCAGATATATTTCCCATACTTTCTTCAGAATCATCCCCAACTGTTCCTGGGAGATGGCACCTGCAGAATGCAGGCGTTTCATATAATAAAAGTCGCGTTCATTAAAGTCCGTCGCTGCCACACCAGAAATGTTCTTATCACGGGCTGCACGGCCAATCTCCTGAATATAATCGACAAAGGTACCGGATGGAGCCACATGATACACACGGTCAATATCGCTGATATCCACCCCCATGCCAAAAGCTTTCGTAGCAACGATTATTTTTTTCTCACCCTCCTTAAAAGCTTGTATAATTTCGGCTTTTTGCTCTTTATCCTTTTTACCATAATAAGATGCCACCCAATGCCAGTTAGCCGGATACACCCAAGTCTTCAGTTTCATATCTATACCTCCGGCAAAAGGATAATAAATAATAGTCTTATGCCCGTCCAGAAAATCCTCCACCCGGGCGGCAACAGTACGTTGCTTGGCCTTATCGTAGGTCTCTCCCTCTTCTATGGTCATGGCGGTAATGTCAAAGCCAATATTTTCACGCTTCACCGTGCCCACATACAAGGCACACGGAGCAAGATGCAACGACCGGATGGTATCAAAAATCATATCGTTCCCACCTTTGGGATTCCACACAGCAGTGGCTGTCAATGCAAAAACAGGGAATACATATCCCAACGCATTCTTTAAAGCTTCCAGATGACGCCCTAGAAACCAATAATCCACCCGGAACTCTTTACCCCAAGTAGTCACGGTATGAGCCTCGTCAACTACTACCAATCCAATGCGGCGTTCACCTACGAAATAACTAATATCATACGCCAACAATAATTCAGGGGAAAGATAAAAAAGATCAACCTCCCCGTCACGGACACGACGATATACTTCGTTCTTTTGTTCAGGTGAAAGATCGGACGAAGCATACGCCACACGTTCATATCCTAACTCCTGCAACGCCTCAACCTGGTCCACTATCAATGCTTTCAGCGGAGAAACCACAAGAGTAAGAAGCTTATATTCATTACCCAGATAAATGGCAGGGAGCTGAAACAACAATGATTTTCCAGCCCCGGTCGGAGCAGTCAGGAGCAAATTATGAACAGACGAATCACCCTTGATCCCTTTTTCAGCTTCCATGATGACTTCCTCAATTAATTGCCCTTGAGACAATTGCAATTTTTCCTTACCTTTGAACAAGTCATCATAAACTTCTAAATTACGGAAATCTTCATATCCGTACACTTCCTGCAAAAGAACCTTTACCGCTTCACGGCATTTAGACGGCAATACTCTTGCCGCAATCTGTGACTCTATCATACAAAAGAACTCTTAAATAACGGTTGTACCAACCTTAAAACTAATATCAGCGCAAATATAATAAAAAAGCGAGAAGAATGAAGATTTCTTCGTCCTTCTCGCTTTTCTGAGCCTCTTGTCGGATTCGAACCAACGACCCC
>ENA-OOWZ01000676-OOWZ01000676.1-human-gut-metagenome-genome-assembly--contig:-NODE-676-length-18100-cov-2.672763_pt1 | contig 18100 bp, 21 predicted proteins | sample MGYA00241580_ERZ501329 | MGnify/ENA primary metagenome ERZ501329 (study PRJEB25962, sample SAMEA2042923) | human gut metagenome | biome: human gut; feature: human-associated habitat; material: faeces... | reverse complement strand
GGGGGGGTTTATCTGGTAGGCCCGGTAGGGTTCGAATCTACGACCAAGGGATTATGAGGCCCTGTGTTATTGTTAATTTTCAATGAGTTGAAATTTAGTGGTGTTAAAATGGTGCAACTTTCTCTTGCCATTGAGGGATGAAAAGAGCAACAATTCATGCCAACGAACAGGAACGCTTGGGAACGCATGAGCAGAGAAAAAAATATCTGGAATGATGGGGGATGCAAGCCGGAAAAACGGATCAGAGGCATTCGCATTGGCTCCTACTCCAAGGGGCAGGGAGAGCCAATGCGCTGGCGTATTGTGAATACTCTTTCCGGGGGAAAGAAGATGGAAACCTTTCCTTCGCGCATGACAGCCGTACAGAGGTATGATGAAATTGCGTCCCTGGTGGAGCAGGAAGGGAAAAGCTTTCAACTTACCCCTACGGAACGTGCCGCTATTGTCGCTTGGCGTGCGCATAGGCAAGCGCGCTTAATGGCGGGCAAGGATTCCCTGACCCTGGATAAGGCTATTCATCATGTGATTTCCTGGGAGGAAAAGCAGGATGAAGCTCGTCCCACTGTTGGCGAAATGTTTTTGAAATTCGCCACTCATAAAGAAAAGGAAGCCAGGGGGCGTAATAGCGAAAGAGCCGTGGAGAATGTTTCCCGAGAGTTAAGGGAGATTGAGACCATGATTGCTTTATTGGGACAGAATGCCCGGATTTCTGTTTTTGATGATGAGGCAGCATTGAGGGTAATAGAAGAACGTTTGTACGATTCCATTGTGGGGAGGAATGGCGGCTATCCTTCCAAGACTACGATTGCCCGGTATAGACGGCATTTGAATGTTTTTCTTAATTGGTTGGTGAAGCGGGGAGTTATTGCCCGAAATCCCTCTGACCTGTTGCCAGATATTCAGGAGGATGAGCCGCCACGGGAGGTTTACAGCCCGGAGGAACTGGCGAGTATCCTTGCAGCAGCGCAACGGCTAAGGACTGATGCCGTGCCATGGCTGGTCCTGGGAGCATTTTGCGGAATCCGTCCACGGGAACTTTCCCGCTTGTCTTGGGAGGATATAGACATGAAGGGAAATCTGGTGAAGGTTCATCATGGAAAGTCCAAGACGGGACGCGCACGGTTTGTTCCGTTGCCGGATGTCTGCAAGCAATGGCTGGAATGGGCAATAAAGGAGGGAATACCTTCTCACGGGCACATTGTGCTGGGTGATACGCCACAACGCCGTGAATGGACACAAAGACGTGCTATTGACGCCTTAAAAGGAGACGGGGTGAAATGGAAGCATGATGCTTTGCGGCATTCCTTTGCCTCTTATGCCTGCGCCTTGTATGAAGATTACCCGAGGGTGGCTGCATGGCTGGGCAATTCTGTTGCCGTCATGGAGAAGCACTACAGACAGGCCCGACGCAAGAATGAGGCGGAGGCGTGGTTCAACGTTTATCCGGAAAAGGAGGAGAATGACAAAGCCTAAGCTGTTTCCTTGGGGAAAGGAATTGCGTTATGTGTTGGAGTGCCACCGCCAAGGGGGGAACCGGTGGATTGCCGCAGGGATATTGTACTTAAAGCAAGACGAAACTTATTCAAAATGGAACTCTTCCCCTTGGGCAAGGTTTATTTGGGTCCCTTCTGTTTATGTAATTGCCTGGGATGTGAAGAATCCGGGATCCGGGGAAGTGACGTTCAGGCAAAAGGTGGATTCTCCCTTGGTTCAACTAAGCATGGAAGGAAAAGCCGGTGAAGCCCGCCATCAGGTTTGTAATTATTTACGAGAGTATAGGAGATTGCCTACACCGTCAGAGTTAAGACAATACATACTGCGGATTTCTACGCATAAGCAGTTGCGCCGGGAGCTGAAAGAGATTGAAGGCTATTCCGCTTTAAGAGATTCAGTAGGAGATCAGTCCTTGTGGCGCTTGATGCCCAGGAAAGGGACGACAGGAGTTCAAGTGAAGCCGCCGTATGGCTGGAAGAACCGCATTATTGAGTCTATCACCTATCGTCTTGGGATGCCTCCAAAAGGCCGATTTGTTCTGAAGCTGGAAACAATGGAGCCCTTCAATCCTCCACCGAAACTTCACCGTGGACGGCCCAGGAAGTCATGAAACGCCTTGCGATCTGATTCTTTTGTCGTCAAGAGATGACCTTTCGGACAGGTATGCGCATGGGAGTACGTAGAGCTTTTTCCTTTTTGCCCTGTTACTCTGTATTGGTGCTATAATAAACTAATTATAAATAATAAAGACAACAGGGTAAAAAGAAAGAACCCTGCTTTTACTCTGTGTTACCCTGTGCAGTTTGTCCATGAATGTAGAAGTTTCAGAGAATGGAGAGCCTAAGAAACCCCAAGGTTTTTAAGCTGGACTTGTCCAAGAATGACGAATTTTTAGAGGCAAGTTACATAAAACTGCTAAGGTTTGAAAGGAGAGAGGAAGAGAAGCCACGGCAAGTTTTGTCAAGGTCCAGGGTTGCCGGACTGAGCTTTACCATCACTACGCGCTTATGCGTACTAGTTTATTGAATTCTACTTCCGTTAGACCTATATGCTGAGAGAATATATTGATGATAAATATATTAATTATTGGCTTATTTGAGGTTTACTGTAGGAATTACTCTTGCATTCCCCTCACAAATTTCTTTACGAGCCTCGGAAAATAGTGAGTTCAGGCGAGTTTACCATCATGGATGGTAGGGAAAACCCTTCTCATCGAAGTTAGTCAATAAGGCCATCATGAAAGCATATTGCATAGAGATTTGCGCAAAAGAACACTTTCCCGTATCCGGGGAGCTTCTGGCGAGTCATAAGACTACCAACTTACCCGGGGAAGGCTTGGTAGGATCGTCCTAGTAAAAAGGAAGATGTTGTCAATACGCTTTGTGCGTTTTCGATTCCATAGCCTTTCGTATGCTTCTGTCCGCATTCGCAGGTCTATTCCAAGCTTTCATTGATGACATCCACACACCACTGACGCAATAGTTTTCCTTCTGCCGTGGCCGCTTGGTTCCAGGTGTCAAAGGTGGTATCATCTACCGTGAGCGTAATTGCATTGTCTGCCCCGTTGGAAGGTGTTTCCTGAGTGCTGGCCGTAGGGGAATATTGAGACATAAGGCGTTCGATAATCCTTTCTGCGGGGCGTGGGATGGTGCGTGAAGAAGAAAGCCAAGCGTCAACACCACGTTTGGTTACACCGCATTGCTCTGCTAGCCATTGTCTATTTTTACCGATCGCTTTCAGCCATACTTTCACGTCTGTTTTCTGCATGTATATTAATATACTATTAATGCAACAATATTGCAATTCAATACATAAATGCTAGCATGATATTGTAATTTTCTTATTGTAGAAATATCATAGTATGGTAATATTTTCGAGTATGAGTACAACGCAACATCAAATTACCTTAAAACTCCCTGTAGAGACCATTGCCAAATTAGAAGAGGAAGCGGGGGAACGCAAACTTACTCCGGAGGAAGTTGCTCTTGCTATTTTGCGGGCTAGCTGCAAATGCCCACAAGATGAGAAGGAGGAACAGAAATGAATACTACCGTCTTACTGCTGGCAAAAGATGAACGCGTCATAAGGGCGACATTAGATAGCCTGACGGAAATCAGATTTTTTTGGCTCGGTTCAACATCAAAACCTAGGGCTCTGCATAGTCAGGTTATTTTCGGAGGAAGTGTGAAGTACTTTTTCAGGAAGGAGGTGGAGAGATGGATATGGTTCCAAGAGAGGAGCGTGTAACCATACAAATAAATAGACCGGAGGACGTTTTGAAAGCTACGCCGGAAATGGTAGGAGAAACAATGTCTAAAAGGGTTGTCGAACTCATCCGTTGCGGGTACAAGTGGCGCAAGGCCCTTGGCTGGAACAGATCCATTTCTACTGTCAGGACCATGAGGAAAGCGGAACTGCTGGAATTGGTGGAAGGTCTTATTGCCCACGGAGAAATAAGTCTTTGTAAAATTGAGATGCCGGGTCCCATGGAACCTGATGAGCAGGTACGGAGGTTAGCGTTTTTGCTGGAAGAGTATAAACGGAAGGTGGATGAATTATTGCCGTCGGGGGAAGTGTTTGTTCCCGGCAAGGACGAACCATGAAGAGGTGTATTTCAGATTTTTCTCCTGTTTTGTCACGGGTAAGACATGAAGTTATGTTTCTGTTAATATTTCACGCAGAGTTTATTGTGAAGATTTTATTACAGAAAAAGAGTATTCTTGTTGTCCCATCCAGAAAAAAGTATGTTTGGGATATTTTTAAGGCGTTGGAGATAGGAAAGAGAATTAAAGTGGCTTAAGTTTATGTAGGTATCCCTACATAAACTACTAGCGACAATGCCGATATATTAAGATAACTAAACCCACTAGCGGAAATGGAGAAGTGTGTATAATTGGAAGAAGTGTCCGCTTGCCGGTGAGCGTTTTTCTCAATGTAGGAAATTATATATGGATTTCTCACGGTAGGAACGCACATCATAGATGTTTCTCTCACGAGGGCGCTCAACAATTAACATAACTGAATAAAGATGAATAAACAAACATATGTAGTAAAACCCGTATTGAACCGCCGGGAAATGGCCGACTACCTAGGTATCAGCCTGGGAACATTGGATGCTCTTACTAGAAAAGGGCTGCCGCATATCCGCCTGGGAGACGGGAAGCGCGGAGGGATGAAGCGATTCCGTGTGGAAGAGGTGATGATGTGGCTCAACACACAGAGGGAGATGAAGAAATGAGGAGGAAGAAAAAAATGGCCGCCCCTCATGCGCCAACATGGGGACGGCTCGGGGATGCTGACCTTAGCGGGTATCAAACAATCCTTGCGGTTATTGTTTACGACGTGCAGGGGAATACAAGCTCAATCTCCCATGAAGTTTGAACTATCCGACCTCAAAACGCCGGACGCCCTGAACGAATACTGCCGCCTTGTGCTGGGGGCACAAGGGTGGCGTAACGATTTATCCCTGTCCGTTTGGAACGCATACGCGTCCCAAATTGCAGATCACGGAATACCAGGGGGAAGGCCGGTTCAAGTGCTGGGCCTGTGACCGCGGCGGCGATGTGTTCGACCTTCACGCCGGGATGAAGGCCCAAGACACACAACGGGACTTTCCCAGCGTTCTGTGGGGCGTCTGCGAGGTTTTAGGAATGAGGCCGTCCGATAATGACGGAACGTCCCTTTCTATCCGCAAAATACCCGTTGGCTCCCGCTCGGCTACATCCATGGCTGCCGCCCCTCCGGGGGAAACTTCCTGTTTTCTCTCCGCGCCGGACGAAGCCGAACTTGACACGTGCCGGGAACGCCTTGCCTTGGACGAACGCCTTGCCGGAGAACTGGCCGCTGAACTGGGCCTTTCTTCCCTGATGATGCTTGTTCACACGGACCGGACCCTGGGCCGGGGACTTTTAGGGGCAACGGAAGACCACCGCCTTGCATACCTGTACCAAGCCGACGACGAGGCCGGGAATACCCGCTATACGGGCATGAAACTGCGAAGAAGGGACAACCACCCCAACCCCTGTTTGAAGCTTGAGAATGGACAATGGAAATCCCATGGGACAATGAACCCTACCGAAGACAACCCGCACGGCATTCGCTTCCTATGGATCATTGGCAAGGCTGCTGCGCCATGGGGCATTCATTCCGCGTATGGCAAGCGGTTCGTCATCGTCACGGAGGGGGAAAGCGACTGTTTAGCCATAGGGCAGGCTCTTGAAGGCTTCCGGGAAGCCTACCAGCAAGATGTGGACCCGGATACACGACGCCCCTATGAAGACCGGCTCGGGAGTCTGGAAGCCATGATTCCCGCCGTGGTGGCTATACCGGGGGCAGGCGGGATGAAAACCGGCTGGGACGCCCTGTTTACAAAGAAGAACGTGATACTCGCCCTGGACGCAGACAGGGCCGGACGCGAGTCCGCCGCCAAGCTACGGGAACGGCTAACCGCCAGCGAGTGCGTCATCCGGGACTGGATGTCCCCTTACAAGGATGCCCGGAACATGCTTTTACACGATGGGGAACACGCCCTGTATGAAAGTATCTTTGAATTGATGCACTCATTCGAACGAAAGGGATTCACAGTATGAGCGAGAGTTACAGACCGGAGCCAGGAAAGCCGAGCCAACCGGGAAACGAAGCTATTGACGCCCTTTACCGAGGAGTGGAGGTTATGGAGAAGGAGCGCGCAACCATAGATGAAGCCTCCACAGAAAAACCGGAGACGCGGAACGCCCCCAGCCCGGAGGCTATAGCGAAAGGGTTTTATTACCAAACCAGCAGCTTTCCTTACCTGATGGATACCGGGAGCGGATTCATACCGCTGAGAAGGGATAGCGTTTTATCCCATGCGGTACGCCGGGGGCTGGATCCACGGAAAAAGGATGCCTTCCTTTGCGCTGTGGAAAGGAATCATTATGTGGAGCAATCCTTCCGTTTCCTGGCAGGGCACCTCTATGGGTTTTATGAGCGCGACGGCGTCCGGTTTGTCGTTCAGGCGTCCGCTCCATGGGTAGAGGGAAAGGAAGGAGATTGCTCGACAGCCCTGGCCTTCTTGCGTGGTTTGCTGGATGACCCGGAGGACCTTGACCAATTTCCTTCCTTTATAGCCTGGATGCAGGGGGCAAGACAGCGTATTCAGGCGTGCCTGAAAAGGCGCACGGCCCGTACCAGGGTTCAGCATCTGGTCATGGCCGGGGAAAAGGATCTGGGCAAAACTTGGCTGGTGAAAAAGCTGGTCGCTCCCCTCCTGGCCACACCGGAAGAGGGCATGTTTCCCGGCGAAAAGTATTTCACAAAACCGGGAAGTGAAGGGTTTAACGGCGGCATGGAACATTACCCGGTGATTCTGCTGGATGATACCATGAAGAACGTGAAGGAGGCGGAACGGTGGAACGTCATGAGCCGGAGCAAGAATATCCTGTATGCCGGGGCGGTCTCCATTGAGGGCAAAGGGAAGGATGCCTTCCCGATGGCATTGCCTTGGGCGGTGGTGCAGTTGCTCAACACGGATCCGGAGAGCCTGACGGCTTTCCCAATGGTGGGAGGCGATACAGATAAAATATGCGGCTTTCTGGCTGGGCGTTATCATGAGGCGCCCCCGAATGGGACGGAAGATGAAAAGGATGCCGTGGATGAGGCCCTGGCAAGGGAGTTGCCCGCTCTGGCGTGGTTCATTGACCATTACCGGGTGCCGGAGCATTTGCAGGAACCTACGGGACGCCACCGATGCAGAGCATACATGAACAAGACACTAGCCACGGCTGTGCTGGGCATCAGCCCGGAAATGCAGTTGCTGGAACTGATTGACCAGGCCGCACGCCGCGGAACTCCGGAAGATATCGAACAGATCTACAGGAAGGACGCCACTGCCACGGGTATTTATGACCGTGTAAGAGCTAATCTTCCTGCTGATAAAATGAGGGAATTCAATCTTCTGGCTAGGAACGCGGCTAAACTGGGCGGAAAGTTATCCAAACTGGCAGAGATGTGTCCGGATCGCGTGCAGGTACGAAAGGAAGGAGGCGGACGGAGGAACGTGTACACCATTGCCCGTTCCGTGACAGGGTAGAACAGAGTGCGGAAATATTCTTAATCAGTTTATTTTGTGGTGATAAAATGGACCGTTACGTGGTGGGATACAGGGTAAGACAGGGTGCGCATTTTCACCCTGTATCATTCAATGCATTGAATTTGTTTGAGTTGAATGGTATCGCACAGGGTAAACAGGGTAATTTTGAAAAGCCTCTTACACATACGTGCAGGCAAAGGAACAAGATGTGAAGGAAACAAAAGCGGACTAGCGTTAGCAACAAGAGAAGAGGGGTTCCTGGCTCTTGAGTATTTTCCTCTCATGAAGAAAACGCTGGTGAACGGGATTATTCTTTTGCCCGGATCCTGATTGAGGAGTGTCCTGACGACGTGGCTGCCTATCTGTCCCAAAAGGAAGGCAAACGTCAAAGCCATTCTTGGAAGTAAGGCCGCTTTTGAAGTGAGATACCTCTTGCCCGTGGTGTGGGAGTTGTCAGAAAGGCGCGTAGCGGTCCTGATGGAGAAATGGGCAGGATACTCTTACTGGAAAACCGGATCAGGCCTTGAACTGGTCCTTTAGTTCCTGAAGGATAGAATCCCGGTTTTCCGGGGTCCAGAACCCCGATACGAAGTCAAACCCCTCTTGCCCCGGGGAGGAGAAGTAGTCCCGGATGATTCCCTGACAGTCCCGGTACAGGGGAGACTCGCTCACTTCCCACAAAATGCCGGGGAACATCCGCAGGTCTTCCTCCGTCTCCATCGCTACGGCACGGAAGACGTCACGGGCGTGTTTTTCCGCCTGGGAATAGTTACCCTTGCGAGCTACCGGCTCCTTCTGGTAGGAAAGAAGCCGTTGTTTGAAGGCGGCAAGTTTCATCATAACTGCCGTCAAGACATTCGGGACGGTCAGGAGAAGGCCGTCGTATTCAAAGGAGAAGTGGTGCTTAAAGCCGAGGAGTTCTGGATTGGTGCGTCCGTGGATGCCGTAATTCCGACCGCGGAGGGACAGGTTTTTGACGCGCATCCGGTCCGTTGCCAACTGGTCTTTCAGGGAGGGAGGAGGCGGAGGAACGTGGAATTCCAGTTCAATATCCACCCCTCCATCCCAGGCCCACCGGCGGTTTGTTGGGGTCCGGGTCTGGGACGAAGCCTTGGTGCGTCAACAGTTCCTGGATTTGGCCCTGGGCCTCTATGCTGGCAATCAGGCTGGGGCTGATGCCCATATCCATATCCTTGGTGGTACGGGGGATGCTTTCCCCCGTCCATGATGCCATGGGGATGAAATGGGGAACGGTTCCTTCCTGGTCCCGCAACCATTTTTGTTTGAGGAGGAGGCCATAACCCCCAAGGATCTGGACATGGACATCAAGCCGCTGCAAGGAGGGCCAGATTTGTTTGAGGGAACGGTCTAACGGGGAGGTGAAAGAAGGATTCATGAGCGTGCAAAGTCAATCAGTTGAGGATAGCGGAAGTTGACAAGATCCGTGTATAGTCGCCGGGCGGTTTCCTGCTGGCGGGCATCCCCCCGGGAAGACTGAATCCAAGTCATTACAGGGCCCGACCAGATAGAGCCGTCAGATGCTTCTTCCGTCTGGAAGAAGGCAAGAGGAGAATTGATGAATGTGAGACTCAACTGCGAGAAGGCGGGAGAATTAACTGCCTCCGTTTTGCCGTACTCCCAAAAGAAAGCGGGATCTTCCGTCCAAAGGACGATGGGGCCTTCTTCCCCGAAGGAGGCATAGCGGCGCAGGGAATATTCCGGAGAGTAGCACCATTTAACCTTCTTTTCATTGGCCTTCATGATGAGCTCCTTCCAGTGCAAGTCCGGGGGGAGACGATAATGGTACGGGCCTTCCCCCTCCGCCATTCCTGCTGCAACCTGTCCAGAAGACGCCCTGGATTGTGGACGATAATATCGGTCTTTCCCTCCCTTCTGATCACTCCGTCCTGTTGATAGGAGGAAATCACTTTGGAAAGCTGGCCCTTTGCCATTTTGCCGCCCCGAAGCTCCATGCGCTCCAGGATTTGCTGCTGACCCTGCCAGAGCTTTTTTTCCAGCAGAACCATAGCCGCCTGAGCGGAAGTGTTGCTATAGGGCCGGGCTACCCGCGTGGGAGACGGGAACAGGTTGGGGTTCCCGGAAAGGCGCATGTAGAAAGGAGGCTTTTTGAGAAGGCCATTGCCGCACAGGTCCGCCGCCAGAATGTATTTTCCCTGGTCCAGGTGGTCCAGATGCGGCTTTGACAAATAAGGCACGATCAAAAGAACTGGGGTAGAGCCGTGTGCCTGCCGTTGCCATGCCGTTTCAATGAAATGGTCGATGAAAGCAGATGAAATCTTGGATTTTATTTCCGGGATGGCCGTAAATGCGTAGGGGACGGAGGGCACGCGGAAGTCCATGGGGACTTCATTCAGAGACGAGTCCCAGAGAAGCTTGCCTTCCATCAGCGACTTCCGGTCCAGCAACGGGTTCAAGGCGGTCCATTCCGTGTTCATGGACCGGATTATAGTTGGTTTCCCGATTACATCAAGTTTCTAATATCGGAAACTTTTTATAAAACGGAAACATTGTTGAATGTCAGTTGGTTTTGTTGTTCGCTGGGGGAGAAACGGCAGGATTAGTGCCGAAAATTTCTTCTTTGAGGCCTGTGGCGATATGGTCAAGGTCCGGGAAAACATCCCAGAGATGGAGACCTTCAATCGAGAGGAGACGGCGCAGGGGGAGTTTGTATGCCTGGGGAATCTGTATGGAGATGGGATGGTTCTTTTCCAGGAATATTTCATCCCACTTCAAGCTCGCGTTTTCTATACCATCCTTAGAAAGAATAAGATCCCTTGGGGTAATCTTTTCGGGGGATTCACCAGGCAAATGCAACGTAAACATGGAAGTTTGTCTTATCTGCCGGGCGTTGTAGCAGTCCGGGAAGACTGCCTTGATTTTACCGTCCCATTTTTTAATAGTTTCATCAAAGGAGCCATTACCAAATACGGTTTCATAGTAGTCGTTTTCAATCAAGGTCAATGAATTCAAAATATCATCACGACGGTAATAGGCGGAATCAATGATGTAAATAAAACCGTCTTGGCCATCATCCTTTTTGATGGCAAACCATAATGCGATGCGAGGATTGGCAGTCCAATCCAGAAGACGCGTCGGAAGGCCATGGTGCTGGGCCAGATAGTACCATTCCCTGCTACTTAATGGCCTGGTCATTTGTGCTGAAGCGAGCCGTTTAAAACTATTTAGAATACCGGCTTCCGCTCCGGTCTTATCACCATCAGGATATCTTAGAATCCCCGGTATAAGGGGCCAGTTCCGGGATTGGCCGCGATACCATGTCATTTGAAACTTTGCCTTGGTATGCAATTCCGTGATGAGTTGTAAAAACAGTCTGTAGAAATCAAGTGCTTCCAGATATTCCTTATCGAGAGGAGGAGTACGCATTATATTTGATAATTAACATATTATTTCTAATTTGTCAAGAATAAAGAGATGTGTGATGCCTACCTCCAGAGAAGGTGAATTTATGATTTTTTCTTTTTCCCGTTTTCTTCTAACGTCCCAAAGAAGATGATGAAACGTTGCAATGTGGTGGCAGTAGGATGGTAAATGAACAGTTTTTTGCCCTATTCATGTTGAGCCTCATAATCTATGAATATGGGAAATTTTTAGGATGAACATTATGTTATATATCATTTTCCATTATTCTTGATAATTTTAACCTATTTTTATATACAGAAGGCCATGAATAAGCCTGTGCATATTTTCATTTCTTATTGCCATGAGGACCGTGATTTTCTAAAGGGGCTTCAAGATCATATGATTGCCTTAAAACGGGACGGATCATGCGATGCCTGGACAGACCGTGAAATCCTTGTCGGTGATACGCTGGATAAAGAAATAAGCAGTTCTCTGAACTCTGCCGATATTGTGCTGCTCCTGGTTTCCGTGCATTTCCTGAATTCCACCTACTGCATAAGTAAAGAATTCCAAGAAGCTCTCCGCAGGAAAGAGGAAACGGGTAGTCCCCGTATCATCCCCATTATTACACGGGCCTGCGACTGGATATCCATTCCCGAACTAGCAGCACTGAAAGCCCCTCTGGACGGGAAACCGATTAAAGGATTCCAGGACATGGATGAAGCCTATCTTGGTATTGTGAAGGAGATACGGAGGGTGATCGAGGGACACGGTATTCTGCTGCCAGGAGAACGCTATTCTCTTCCAAAAGATAATGAAGCACTGCAATTACTTTCCGATATTCTTGAAGAAGGGCGCCCAGAAAACAGGAAACGAGCAGGCGCTATGTATATGCAGCGAATTGGGGGAGATTCTTCTCCTGATATGATTTCCTTATCCTTAAATCCCAAGTCTGGGCCCGTCCATATGGATGCTTTAGGATATGGTTTTCCTACCAGACAGGAATTTTGCGAATGGGGAGATGAACTCTATAATTGTGGAATTTGCGAAGCAGTCGCCATAGATAATGACCGTAAATGGCAGTATTATCGTTACCGAATCAACATGGATATAGACCTGGATAAGTTAAAGAAAAAGGTAAAACTCGCTATGCACGAGCGCGGGCTTGAGGTAGAAGAAAAGTAAAAAAGCCATCCTCAGAAGAGATATTAGGGTGTTTCCGATGGATGTTCTTTTTCTTCTTTTTGCGGTCTTCTTCCGGCGTGATGAAGAAGCGGGTGAGGAAGTTTTTCGCGGTGCGTGAGACGATGGCGGAGCATTGAGCGTCTGGTGGTCCCACCGACGCCCGCGGCGTGTTCGTATTCCCGGGTGATGGTGTGGGCGATGCCTTGAACGTCGATTAGGGTGCGGGTGTAGGATTCCGCTATGGGATGAAAAACGGTGGTGCTAAAGTGGTGCAACTTTTCTTACATTTCGATGCGTTTTTACACGCTTTTAACGATTTTTGAGAGAAGTGGAAAGAGAAAGAAAAGCCTCACAAGTAGTTAACTTGTAAGGCTTTATTTTGGTAGGCCCGGTAGGATTCGAACCTACGACCAAGGGATTATGAGTCCCCTGCTCTAACCGCTGAGCTACGAGCCCGTTGCAGAACAACGTGAAAGGATGCTAGCAGAATTGGAGGAGGAAAGCAAAGTTTTTATCCTGCAGTAAACGTTTTGGTTTTGCGAATGGGCCGGGAGGGCGGAGAAAGGTTCAGACTTGCAGCTTCGTCCAGCTCCGCCCCTTGACGATTTTATAGAGGATGGCGGATTGGACGGCCATTTCAAAGGCGAAAATCAGCCAGATGCCCCACAAAGTCATGGTTTCCGGTGCCAGCCTGAACCATACCCAGGTGCAGACGACCCGGAAAAATCCCATAATGCCGTAGGAAATAAGCATGACTCTCCGGGTGTCTCCCGCGCCGCGCAGGGACATTTTCATCACGATGCAGGCGGCGAAGAAGGGTTCCACCACCAGCATGGTGCGCAGCACGGGGATTCCGGTATCAATAAGGGTCGTGCTGCCGTTGGAAAATATCTCCATGAACAGGGCGGGAAAGGCACTGAAGAGCACTCCCAGGCCTGTCATGAAGATGACGGCGTACCGCATGCATTTCCAGATGGTGATGCGGGCCATAAGCGCGTTCCGGGCTCCCAGGTATTGCCCCACGAGCGTGGAAGCGGCCATGCCGATGGCGAAGCCGGGCAGGAAACTGAGCGATTCAATGCGGACGGCAATATTGTGGACGCCCAGCACGCCTTTAACAGGCAGTTCGCTGATGATGGAAAGGCAGAACATCTGGATGCCCCACATGCCGAAGACTTCCACGGCCTGCGGCAGCCCGATTTTCAGGATGCGCTTTTGCATGCCCATGTCCGGCCGCAGCTGGGAAAAGCTGAGGTACAGGGGCGGGGCATAGTGTTCTCCCCGTTCCCGGACAAGTTCTTCCAGGGATTCATTTTTCCTGCCCGTGAAGATTTTTTTTCTGCGCCGCAGCATGATGAACAGGAGGAAGCACATGCTGATGCCGTAGCCGCAGACCGTTCCTGCCGCAATTCCTCCGATGCGCCAGCCGCCCAGAGGAGCGTCCGCAAAGACGAAAATGACGCTGAAGATGACATTGAGGAGGCCAACGCTCATCATGATCCAGAAGGGAAGCCGCGTGTCTCCGGAGCCTCGCAGGGCGGCATTGATGGCAAAGACCACGCCGCTGAACGGGGCCGCAAATGCGGCCATATAAACGTATTGCAGGGCGTAGGCCCGGGCGGTTTCATTCATGGTCAGTACGTGTGTGACCAGGAAATCGCTGCATGTGAAGAGAAGTCCGCAGGAGATGGTTCCTGCCAGGAGCCCCAGCATGGCAGCCTGGGGCAGGCCATGCCGGGCCTGGGGATAGTCCCTGGCGCCCGTCATGCGGGAAACGATGGCTGTGGCTCCCATCATGATAGACCCCTGGATGACGAAGCCGAACCACATGATGAAGACGACGGCACCCATACCGTCAGAGATGTTGATGGTGTCCTGGGCGTCCACCCCTATTTTAGTGGCGATGAAAAGGTCGGACGAGGTGACGAAAAAGCTCAGCAGCTGTTCCAGGAATGGCCAGAAAGCAATGACGGCGATTTGCCGGGGCAGGGATAGTCCGGCAAGTTTTCCGCCCAGGCGGGCGCGTGCCGCCTTGCCGCGTATGATGCCTTCTCTTGCGTCCCCCGCACTCATCGCTGGGCTGTGTAAATGCTGGCAATTCCCCCGTTCAGAGCTTCCGCCGTGATATTGCTGTAGCCGCATTCCCGCAGCAGAGCCTTCATGGCCTGCCCGCAGGGGAAGGCTTCAATGCTGTCCGCCAGGTAGTCGTATGCTTCCCGGTGGCCGGTCATCCACCCTGCGATGACGGGAAGGATGCGGTGCAGATAAAACCGGTAAGGGCTTTTCAACAGGCTTTCAGGCAGGGAAAAATCCAGAATGAGCAGATGGCCCCCCGGGCGCAGCATACGGCCCATTTCCCGCAGGGCGTCCGGATAGCTGGCCATGTTCCTCAGGCCAAAGGCGACAGTGACCGCATCATAGGAGGCGGAGGGGAAGGGCAGGTTCATGGCGTCTGCGCAAACCAGATGGTCCAGTCCCCGCCTGGCCGCTATGTCCAGCATGGGCTGGCAGAAGTCGGACCCGGTGAGGCGGATTTCCGGCATCGCGTTCAGGATGGCCAGGGCCAGATCTCCCGTTCCGGTCGCCAGATCCAGAAGATTTTCCGGTTTCCATTCGGAGACAAGCTGAACGACGCGCTGGCGCCATAGCAGGTCCACACCCATGCTCAGCACGTGGTTGGTAGCCACATAGCGCGGGGCAATAGCGGAAAAAGCGGCTTTAACGAATTCTGGATTACGCATGCGGAAAGGGCTGGGGATAGTAAAAAAGAGCACTATAAGTGCTCTTTTTTTAAAGGAAAGGGAATGGGGTGTCGGACGGGGCTCGAACCCGCAACAACCAGAATCACAATCTGGGGCTCTACCATTGAACTACCGACACCATTTAGTGTTGTGGTGCGGCAAACATTACCCGCCCTCTTTCGTTTTGGCAAGAAGAAAATGAGTTTAATGGATTTTTTGAACGGAATATTTTCTCAATTATACAGTAAGAACATGATAGGACGGTTATTTGTTTCCTATTTGGAAAATTGCGGAGCAACCGTGTGGTCTGCTATTGCTCCTTCCTGGATTTGATGTAAACTTTTTTATTATGGGAATTGATATAATATACGCCACCTTTCGGACCCACCCGGTAGGTTCTGTTTTCCCCTGCCCGGAGGGCCCGGTGGGAATTGTGTTCCCCCGGCACTATTCCGGAACACAGAGGCGTATATTCCGGCAGGAGCGGTTTGCGGCTGCATTGGGGAAGGCAGAAGAGAAGCGGAAGGAGGATGGCCTGGATGAAAATAGAGTGCTTCACAAGAGCGTTACTATCCTTTTTAGAGGGTTGTTTTGTCAAGTTGGAGAGCCCGGCTGAACGGTTTTTCGTGAAAAGAATATGATTTTTTATGAGTTATTTGAAAACGAGTGTTTGAATTTATTTTATTTCCAATTATTGTTGCTGAAGTAGTTGCTGTATTTTAGTTGTTAACCGGTCATTCATCCGTATCCGCTCCATGAATTTCTTTCCTCATATTCCCATGTTGTCCACTGTATTCAACAGTATAGGTTGTTATTTATTGCCGTTCGGGGTTGTTTTGCTGTGGCTTTTGTACGAGTCAAAAAAAGTAAAGACCCTCCTCCTTGCCGCTCTGGTGCTTTTGAGCATGGTATGCATGTTTTTCCATGAAGCCTTCGCTCCCAGCAGGGAATATCCGTGGGACTGCATGGTGGAGCATATTTTTACGGGAACGCTTCTGCCTTTCCTTTGCCTACTGGGATATCTTTTGTATGTGTTTCTTTGTGCCTGCATTCCTGTTTACCGGAAGGTGTGGAAGGGCATCGGTTTTTTCGTTCTTGGGGGAATGAGCCTGGCTTTTGAATACGTGAATGTGTTCTTCCCGGTGGCGCTGCTGGCGGGTTATTTATTCCGTTTTACCATTTTCCGGAAATTCAGGAATCACCTTCCCCTGGTCAGGAAATGTCACGGGGTTCTTGCCGTAGGGGTCATTCCGGGAATCTGTCTGATCGGCGTTGTCTGCGCCATTCTGTTTCCTCCTCCGGAGAGCTTTATATGCGACAGGATTCATGAGGAAATGGAGCGTGACATGGCTTTGTGGAATTACCAGAGCAATCTGGTACTGCTGTCCAGCCGTTTTCTTAATATGGAACGCGAAAACGGCTGTATTACCGTAAAGTACTATTGCGAAACGAATATGGGCCCTGCTGTGTACAAGGCGTTCTGCAATAATTACGGCGGTTATGTGCGGGCGGAATGTTCCCTGCTGAACAGATAAATTTTTCCTGATGGATAGGAGGCCGTTTTTTCAGACCGGAGCGGTTCAGATCTGAATGTCTCCGGTGAACACAAGGTCTGCCGGTCCGGTCAGCGTCACGTCAGTGAAACGGTCCCCTGTGCGTTGGAATCCGACTTTAAGCGTGTCTCCACCCGCCACGTCCACCTGAATGGGGGTGGGAGCGTCCGTCAATACGGCATGCAGCAGCGCACAGGCGGTCATTCCCGTTCCGCAGGCAAGCGTTTCATCCTCTACGCCACGTTCGTAAGTACGTATGGCAATGTGCCCCGGAGACAGGATCCTGGCGAAGTTCGCATTGGTGCCTTTGGGTGAAAAGGCATCATGGTAACGCAGATAGGCTCCCAGCCTGGAAATGTCCAGGCCCTCCAGCTTGTCCAGAAACGCAACGGCATGGGGAACGCCCGTGTTCAGGAAATGGACATCCGCCCCCACAGTCGGATCGGCATTCAGCACGAAGAGCTGCATGGAGTGGGGATTGGTCAGGTTTACGGTGACGTTGCCGTCTTTTTCAAAGGTTGCGGTGACGACGCCGGCCATGGTTTCAAAAGGAAGGGGTGCTGTCTTGTCGTGATGAAGCAGGGCGGCGGCAAAGTTGCCGAAGCAGCGGGCGCCATTGCCGCACATTTCCGCTTCTCCTCCGTCCGCATTGTAATAACGCATACGAACAATTCCCCCCTTGCCCTGAGAGGGTTCCACGGCGATCAACCCGTCAGCCCCAATGCCGAAGCGGCGGTCACACAGGGCTTCTATGGTTTCTTTGTCCAGCACGGAGGAGAGGCTCAGGTCACGATTGTCCACCATGACAAAGTCGTTGCCGGCACCCGTCATCTTGTAGAAGTGAAGCAGCATAATAGTAAGTTGTGTTGTGCCGGAAGTCTAATGTTCCCGGCCGGTTTTGGCAAGAAGGCTTACATGAATGACATGGCATCCACATCAATGACAGCCGTCAGGTCTTCCCCCAGACCGGCTTCCTGCACCAGTTTCCGGAGAGTGCGGGAGAGGATGCGGGCGGATGGCCCCTTGACCGTAATCTGGAATCTGAACTGTCCGTGCGCACGGGGGATGGGGGCAGGCATGGGTTCGGTCATCGTGGCGGGAGGGGGGAGCATGCCGCGCAGGCGGGCCGCGAGGGTTTGCGTGGCGAATTCCGCCATGCTTTCATGCTGGGAACGTATGGTCAAGACGGCGATATGGGTGAAGGGGGGGAGGTCGAAAGTACGCCGCATTTCCAGTTCCTGGGCTGCAAAGCCGTCCGTGTCATGGTGCCGGGCGTATTGCAGGGAGGGGGATTGGGGCGTAAAAGTCTGGATAATGACTTCTCCGGAAAGATCGCCGCGGCCGGCGCGGCCCGCTACCTGCGTCAGGAGCTGGAAAGTGCGTTCCCCTGCACGGGGATCCGGGATGTGGAGCCCCAGGTCCGCGTTCAGCACGCCTACCAGCGTCACGTTGGGAAAATCCAAACCTTTGGCGATCATTTGGGTGCCCAGGAGAATATCTATCTTATGGGCGCGAAACTGGTTCAGAATGGTCCGGACGGCGTTTTTCCGCCGGGCCACGTCCGCATCCACGCGCGTGATGCGCGCCGCAGGGAAAGTGCGGCGCAGGAGTTCCTCCACCTTCTGGGTTCCGTACCCCTGGAGCAGGATGTTGGCGGACCGGCATTCCGGGCAGGA
>ENA-OOWZ01000675-OOWZ01000675.1-human-gut-metagenome-genome-assembly--contig:-NODE-675-length-18115-cov-2.103267_pt1 | contig 18115 bp, 10 predicted proteins | sample MGYA00241580_ERZ501329 | MGnify/ENA primary metagenome ERZ501329 (study PRJEB25962, sample SAMEA2042923) | human gut metagenome | biome: human gut; feature: human-associated habitat; material: faeces... | reverse complement strand
ACCATTTGGATATGGAAAGTATTACCGCTTTGAATGACGGAATGGTTAAATTCCCAGGAAATATGATATTTACATCACATGACCATCAGTTGATGCAAACTGTTGCAAATAGAATTATTGATATAAAAGAAAATGAGGTTATAGATAGAGAAGTGTCATATGATGAATACCTAGGTATTGAATAAAAAATTATAAAATTTTGATATACAATTTTATTAAATAAAAAAGTTAATTTATTTAAATTTGAAATAGTATTGATAAAAAGAGTCTTTATTGGATAGCAATTTAGATTCTTTTTTATTGTTCGCTTTAATTTTAGAAAATATTGTGATATATTAAGGAAAACTTGATTAGGAAAGAGGTAGAATAATGGATAAAATATCGGAAATTATAGCAGATGAATTGGGTGTAAAAAAGAGCCAAGTTGATAGTACCATAAAATTGATTGATGATGGAAATACTATTCCATTTATTGCGAGATACAGAAAGGAAGCAACAGGAGGTCTTTCGGACGAGCAGTTAAGAAATCTTGGAGAGAGACTTACATATTTAAGAAATTTAGAGGAGAGAAAGCAGGAAGTTATTAAATCTATTGATTCACAAGGAAAACTTACTGATGAGATTGTGAAAAGTTTGAAACAAAGCAAGACTCTTGCGGATGTAGAAGATATTTATAGACCTTATAAGCAAAAGAAGAGGACCAGAGCTACTATTGCCAAGGAAAAAGGTTTGGACGAACTTGCAAAAATAATATTAAGGCAAGATTCAAGTGTAGATATTGATGAAGTAGCCAAGAGCTTTATTAATGAAGAAAAAGGCGTAAACGCTGAAGAAGACGCCAGGAGTGGAGCATTAGATATCATTGCAGAAGCTATTTCTGATGAGCCTAAATATAGAAAACAAATTAAGCAAATTTGTTATAGGGAAGGATTTATAACGACGAAAGCAGCTAAACCAGAGGAAAAATCAAGTTATGAAATGTACTATGATTTTGCAGAAAAGGTTAACAGAATTCCAAGCCATAGAATATTAGCAATTAATAGAGGCGAAAAAGAAGAGTTTTTAAAAGTAAAAATAGAAAAGCCTACTGAAAAAATATTGGAATTAATTGAAAATGATATAATTAAGGATAGAAATAGCCAATATGTAAATTTATTAACGGCTTGTGTTGAAGATAGTTTTTCAAGATTAATTGAGCCATCAATAGATAGAGAAATTAGGTCAGATTTAACGGAAAAGGCCGAAGAGCAAGCAATAAAGGTTTTTGGAAAAAATGCCAAACAATTATTGCTAACTAGTCCGATAAAAGGCAAAACAGTTATTGGATTTGATCCAGCCTACAGAACTGGTTGTAAGATTGCTGTAATTGATGAAACTGGAAAAGTATTAAATACTACTACAGTATATCCTACTGAACCACAGAATGATGTAGAAGGTGCCAAAAAAGAGCTTACAAAGTTAATTTTAAAATATGATGTTAATATGTTTGCAATAGGAAACGGTACGGCCTCAAGGGAATCAGAACAATTTGTATCTGAATTGATAAAAGAGGTAAAAGAAAAATATGATAAAGATTTAGTTTACGTAATTGTGTCTGAGGCAGGTGCATCTGTTTATTCTGCATCGAAACTTGCAACTGAAGAATATCCAGATATTAATGTTTCTTTAAGAGGAGCGATTTCCATAGCAAGAAGATTGCAAGATCCATTAGCAGAATTGGTAAAAATTGACCCTAAAGCAATTGGAGTTGGGCAATATCAGCATGATGTTAATCAAAAAAAATTAGAAGAGAGCTTAACCGGTGTAGTTGAAGATGCAGTAAATACAGTTGGAGTAGATATAAATACTGCAACTCCATCACTTCTTTCATATGTTTCTGGAATAAATAAAACAATTGCTAAAAATATAGTAAAATACAGAGACGAAAATGGTAAACTAAAAGAAAGAAAAGAATTACTTAAAGTTCCTAAATTAGGTAAAGTTGCATTTGAGCAATGTGCAGGATTTATTAGAATTCCAGAGGGAATTAATCCTTTAGAAAATACAGCAGTACACCCTGAAAGCTACGAGATAGCAGAAGAATTATTAAAGACTTTAGGTTATGTAACAGGAGATTTAAAAGATAAAGATAAATTAGTAGAAATTAGGAAAAAATTAAGCGAGATAAAATTAGCTGAAACAGCTAAAACTTTAAATGTAGGAGAGCTTACATTAAAAGATATAATAGATGAATTATCAAAACCAGGTAGAGATCCAAGAGAAGATATGCCAAAACCAATATTAAGGCAAGATGTACTAAAATTTGAGGATTTAAGAGAAGGTATGATACTAACAGGTACTGTTAGAAATGTAATTGATTTTGGAGCATTTGTGGATATTGGTGTAAAACATGATGGACTTGTCCACATATCAGAAATGAGCGAAAAATTTGTTAAAAATCCATCAGATATCGTTTCTGTTGGTGATATTGTAAAAGTAAAAGTTATTGGAATAGATAATGACAGACAAAAAGTAAAACTTTCTATGAAAATTGGATAATTTAAATAAATAAAAAACTTCTTATACATATTGTGCAAGAAGTTTTTGGCTTTTTTAACTATTTGATAAATTAAAAACAAAATCGGGATTTAAGGACCGTCCCCAAATCCCGGGAGACCAAAATTCCGAAGAAGAATCTAATCTTTATTTTGGTCTAAATTTGGTATGTCTACTATTTCTGCTTTTACATCTTGAGAACCAGATTGTTCTTTTATTTCATTTGTTGTTGTATTTTCATCTGAGTTTTCTGTTGAATCTACAGTACCTTCGGCAACTGTAGCAGAACTATCTATACCAGCTCTATTTTCATAGAATACTATTGATGCAAACCCAATATATGGTGTTAATACAATAGTACCAGCGATTGCTGCTATCCAGCCAATAAAAGGTATTAAAGATACTACAACAGCTAGAGCAATCCATCCAATGAATGAAAGATATAGGCAGAATAAACGACCTTTATTTCCATCCATAAGTTCTTTACTTTTGTTAACACAATCAAGTGGTTTCATAGTTGGATTATCAATTGCAAGGTATATACCTAAACCATATGATAATGACTTCACAAAAAGCCATATGTATGCAGCAAGTACAACGATATATGCTATTATTGTTAAAGCACTAACACCAACTATAGCACCACCTAAAGTAGAAGTAGAAGTACTTATTCCTACTGCAAATGCAGTTGCCAAAGATGCGATAATAGAAACTACCATTATAATGATTGCAACTATTATTAATATTAGCGGAGCAATCATTTTTAAAAGTAATCTTCCTGTAAGGCACCAAGCTCTTTTAAAATTAGTAAAACCATCTTTAAAGAAATCAAAGTATCCTACACTTTCTCCTCTTTTTAGCTTCATCATAGTCATCATAAAACCATATATTATTGGAATATCAATGACAATAGCAGCTATAGAAACTAAGAATCCTAAAAAAGGAATAGCAGAAAGTAATCCTACTAAAAATGAGTATCCTAAAAATATTAAGGTAATTAAAACCACAACTCCCCATTTACCTTTTAAAGATTCTCTGGCTTGCTTTCTTGTTTCTGAAGCAGTTAAAACCATTTTTAAATCCCCTCCTTAATTAATTATATTAAATACAAATAAAGTTAGTACTTTTCTTGTATTTGTTTAATAGAATTAAAATCATTATCTAAAATATCTAGGAAAGCTATACCTATTTCTGGGTCAAACTGAGAACCCAAATTTTCTAATATTTCAGATTTTACAACGTCCATTGGTAAAGAATCTCTGTAACTTCTTTTTGAAGTCATAGCATCAAAACTATCAACTATAGAAGTGATTCTAGCAAGATAAGGGATATTTGTTCCTGCTAATCTTTCTGGATATCCATTTCCATCAAATCTTTCGTGATGATATTTTATGATATCTAGAATATTTTTAAACATGTCAGCATTTTCTAAAATGTTATATCCAATTACGGGATGTTCTTTAATTTTTGTATATTCCTCATCTGTTAATTTAGATTCTTTTAGAAGGATGCTGTCTGGAATACCAATTTTTCCTATATCATGAAAAAGACCACCAATTTTTAGCTTTTCGATATCATCGTCAGGCAAATTAAGTTTTTTTCCTAATAGAACTGCGTATTCAGAAACTCTGTCAGAGTGACCTTTAGTATAAGGATCTTTTGCTTCAACAGTGTGTCTTAATATTTCTATACTGTCTATGTAAGCTTTTTCTAAATTGCCATTCATTCTAGTTATTGTTCGCATTTGATTTACAGATTTTAATCCAGATTCTATTAATAGTAATAATTGGTCAAATTTATCACTTTTTTCGCAATATCCTTGGATATCAAGCTCGTGAATAGTTTCTAATGGTGGAGCCAAATCTTTATGACCAGTTAAAAGAAGAATATATAAATCTTTATTAAATTTTCTAATTTCTTCTACGACTTTGTCACCATGAATTGGATCCATAATAAAATCCAGTACCATTAAATCAAAATGTTCTGTTTTTACGCGATTTATAGCTTCTATAGGATCTGTTATGCCAACAAAATCATAGCCAGATCTTTTCATAAATATAGATAATGAATCTAAAATTCCTTGTTCATCATCTACAGCGATTATTTTAAAATCAGCACTTTTGGATGTAACTTGATTCTTTCTCATAATAACAGACCTCCTAATATAGAAATTATATAAATAAAAATATATAAAAGCAAGAAAAAAGTCAAAAAAAGTACAAAAAAAGAAACTATAGCTATTTATAGTTCCTTTTTCCTATAAAACAAGGTAAAATTACCTAGTAATTAGTTTAATAGTAAAAGTTAAAGCAAAAATTTTTTATGATAAAGGTAATATAATAGTAAATGTAGTTCCTTTATTATGTTCAGATTCAAATTTTATATCACCATTAAAATGTGCTTTGATAGTTGAATAAGACATAAATAAACCTAAGCCAGTACCTTTTTTTCCTTTTGTTGTAATCATTTGTTTAAATAATTTATCTTTAACTTCATTAGTCATACCACAACCATAATCTTGAATTTCTATTAACAAATTAGAATCATTTGTTCTTAATGTTAAATCTATAACTTGATTTGTTTTTCCGTTATAAGATTGAATTGAATTAGATATCATATTATCTATTACTTGTACTAATGCATTAATATCTCCATTAATTTGAATTTTAGAACTTATATAATTATGTATATTTAAAGAAACCAAAGCATTTTTTAATTCGTGCTTCATTAAGATATTAATATATTTTAAAAGTTCATCAACTTTAAAATATGCAGTATTATCAGATGCTAGATTTACAGCTTGTCCCTTAACAGCAGTTATTACATCAGACATATATGAAGTATATGTTTTTATTTTATCAATCCATTCGGTCATATCATTTGCAATATCATGATGATCTTTAGAAGTTACTTCTGGATCATCAATAGAGGAATCGTATTCTTTTACTAAATCAGATAAGCCTTCAGAAGCACCAGATATTGACATTATAGGAGTTTTTAAGTTATGTGCTATACCACCAATTAATTGACCTAAAGAGGCAAGACGTTCGCTTTCCATAAGAGTTTCTTGGTTAGCCTTAATTGTAGTATTATATTCCTTTGTTTTATCTTGAACTTTATTAAATGCTGTAGTTAAATCACCAAGTTCGTCATTAGAAGTAACTGGCAAATTATGCTCATTAGAAATATTATCTGATGCAGCGATTACATATAATTGTCTACTTATGGTTTTTATATCATTACTTAAATCTTTACTTATATATAAAACAAATAAGATATTAAAGAAAAGTAATATGATGGCTGCAATAATAAATGGTGTTATAAATGATGAAGAAAATACGTAAAATCTTACGCCAATGAAATAATCACCATTTGTAGTATGTACTTTTATCGCAGAAGCTTCTATATTTTGACCATAGTTATCATATACATGACCATTTGTTTTTTCATAAAATTCATTCAAATATTTTTTAAAGAAAGTATTTAGTTCTTCTTCGGAATAATATACATTATCAGTATCACAAGAAATGATAAAGAAATTATCTTGTTCATTTTGCAGTGTTATATTATTTTTAAGAATATTTGGCAAATCAGCTAAATCATAAACTTCTTCTTTAGAAAAGTAATTTGAAAGCTGTTGGCGATACAAATTGTATAATAAGTTTCCCTTTTCTGTAGTTAACAGAGAAAGAGATAATAGCAATATAATTATAAAAGAGTATAAAAATATTGGTAACATTTGTAATAGTATTTTTGTATATAGATTAAGCCTTAGTCCAGTAGCTTTGTTGTTAGATATTTTTGCAGTTTTTACTAGTGTATTAACAAAAAAGTTTTTATTTACAATATACGAAAAAATCGCAAATATTGCTGACATACAAAAAATGATAATTGTAATTCTTAGATTTAGTTCTGGCGTAGTATTAAATAATACAAGGCAAAAACAAACTATAGCAGGTGGTACAAGTAGAGTAAGTAATAATGTTATGTAAGGAAAACTAAAACTTCTTTTCCTTATTTTTTCTACTTGTTTTTTATCAATTTTATTCGTATGTTTATTTTTTATTTTTTTAATAGAAAGCATATTATATAAAAAAGTTAATGCACCTAATATAAATATGGAAAGTATTGTAGCTAATACAATAAACTGAGAGGTATATTTAATTCCTACTACCTCAACCTGAAAATCGTTATCTATAGAATTAGGCGGATAATTTAATACATATGGTATAATTAAATACAATATAATACAAATTAATAAAAAAATTATCATATTTATTGTTACTAATTTGGGTATAGAATTTATTGTAAAAATTTTATTCTTTTCTAGTTTCATTTGTTTTTTCTCCTATAAATTTATTTTTTATTAAATAATCAATAATCTTTTGTATATATAAATCATCAATTATTGGCCAATTTAGGTTAAGCTTTTTTAAAATAGAATCAGTATATTCATTTGAAATATTTAAATTACTAGTAACTTTGTTATTTATGATATTTGCAAAACCAAAATAATTATTGGATTGTTCTATTAAAAGTTTTTTAAAATCTTCTGAAGAAATAGCTTTTAAGTAAATATTATTTTTCTCCAATAAATGTTGAATATTTAAAAAGTTAGTAACATTATTATTATATAGATGATATATATTTAAATTTTTATTTTGGTCAGGCAATAATTTTACTATATTATGTGCACAGATATCTACAGGCGAAAATTCTAAAGGAAAAATTTGAAATTCTTTAGGATAACAGTTTAAGTTTATACAAGCAATAATTCTATTTAATGAAGAATTTTCGTAAGCGTTTTCTTGGAATACGCCATCAGTATATCTATTAGATAAATTACCAACTCTATAAATGCTAGCTATTAAATTAGTATTTTTGCATGCTTCTATAATTAGGTATTCTGCTTCAAACTTACTATGTACATATACATTTTCTTTATAATTTTGACCTATATATAAATTATTTTCTGTAAAAGTAGTATCAGGAGTATTAACTAAGCCATATCCAGATACTGAGATTGTAGATATATATTCCAATACACTATGCCCTTCATTGCAGAAATCAATAATTTTTTCTGTAGAGACTACATTTGTTTGATGAAATAAATTATAGTCCCCATAATGTTTCACTAGAGCTGCAGAATGTATACAGATATCAATATCTCGAATAAGTTTGTTATAAACAACCTTATCTAATCCAAAATGTTCATCTAGTAAATTACCTTCTAATATTATAATTCTGTCTTTATATTTTTCTAAATTTTCATTTGGAAAATAAAATTTTAATTTTTCTTCTAGCCTTTGTCTAGGAATAGAACCATTTTTCCTTCGTATTAAACAATAAATATTAGAATTAGTATTAAGTAATAATTCATGTAATATATGGATTCCTAAAAATCCTGTTGCTCCAAAAAGAAAAATGTTTTTGAAATCTATATTTGTAGTAATATCTTTTTGGATATCAGATATAGAAAAGTTTACATCCTTAAAATTCTCTGCATAATCTTCTTCTGATGCAGAACCGTTTATAATCTTATCTGCTAAACTTTTAATAGTTTTATTATTATAAAAGTCCTGTGTATCCAAATTATATCCTTCTGAATATAAGATAGTTTGAATTTTTATTAAACTAAGAGAATCTACATAGTAGTTAAAAATATTTTCTACTGTACTAATTTCTTCTATTCCCAGAACTTTGCAAAAAATATTGCAAAGTAATTCTTCAATTGTATTAGCAGGTTTAACAATAGCAACCTTTCTTTTTATTGTTGGTAAAGGAAGTTCTTTTCTATTTATTTTGCCATTAACAGTCATTGGAAGACTGCCCATTTTAATAAAATGTTTAGGTATCATGTAATTAGGTAATTTTTTATCTAAAGTAGAAATTAAATCATCTATATCCACATGTTTATTTTCTACATAGTATGCACAAAGTTCTTTATTATTTTTAATTTGCATATCTATGACATAACAATCTTTTATATTAGGATACTTTAAAATTTGAGACTGTACTTCTCCAGTTTCTATTCTATATCCATTTATTTTTATTTGAAAATCACATCTACCAATATATTCCATAGATCCATTTGGATGTAATTTAGCTAAATCTCCAGTTTTATATAAAATTTCATTTTCGTTAAATGGATTTTTTATAAAACTATTTTCAGTTACTGTAGGTAGATTTAAATATCCCTTAGACAAACAATCTCCACCTATATACATTTCTCCAATAGTATTAAAAGGCATTAAATTCATACATGAATTAAACAAATATATTTGTACATTATTAATAGGTTTTCCAATAGGAACAGAAACATAATCATCCAAAAGGCTATATTCATATATCATACAACCAACTGTGGCTTCTGTTGGACCATATTCATTGTATATTTTAATTCCATTATGAAATTTATTTATAATAGCTTTACATGTTTCGGTAGTTAAAATATCACCACCAACGATTAATTCTTTAATACAAGAATCTGGAGTAGCAACATCTAATAATAAAGAAAGATGTGCTGGAGTTAATTTTAGAACTTGTATTTTTTTATCAGCAACAATTTCCTTAATTAATAACTCTGGGTTTGAATTGTTATAAATATAAATAGAATTACCAGAGATTAAAGGTGTATATATTGATGTAACTGTTAAATCAAAAGCAATAGAAGAATATAATGGAAAATTACATGGGGTAGTTGTTACATACTGTTTTGTACACCAATAGATGTAGTTTACTAAGCTTTTATTTGCAATTTGTACACCTTTAGGATTTCCAGTAGAACCGGAGGTGTAAATTATATATACTAAATCATTTGAGTTTAGCAATTTTTCATTATATGAGTGTTTTGCTTCAAAATTTAGATCTTCATAATCTATAATTATAGAGTTGTTAAATTCAGCCAATTTAGAAATGTTTTTAGAATTGGTTAAAATTTTGGCAGAGTTACTATCATTCATGATATATTTAACTCTTTCAAAAGGAAAAGAAGTGTTTAAAGGAATATAGCAAACGCCTAGCTTTAAACATGCAAGTATGGAAACAACCAATTCTATAGAGTTGTCAAAAAACAAGCATACCTTATCTTGATATTTAAGACCATTTTTCGAAAGATTATAAGCTAAATTATTAACACTATTAAGAAGTTCAGCATAGGTCAGTTCTTTTTCGCCTTCTATAAGGGCGAGTTTAGTATAAGACAATTTTGCCTGTTCTTCGAATAATTTTATAATAGGTGTATTCCCTGGAAATTCGGCTTTTGTGTTGTTATAGTTATTCGTAATAAAATTTTCTACATTTTTATCAATCGAAGAGATATCATTTAATAAAATATTAGGATTAGATATAATCTGATTTAAAATATTTATCAAATTATTATATATTTCTTCAACGTCAGAAGCTTTGAATAAATCTTTTCTATAATCAAATAATATTGATAAATCACCTGTGTTGTCCATGTCATATATATGAATATCCATATTATTAGAAACGCAACCATTAAATACCCAACCAGTAGTATAATTAATAGAAGATAATTTATTATTATCTCTGGCATTTTGATAAGAAAATGAAATGTCATAAAGACTTTTCGATATATTTGTTGTTTTCCTTAAATCTTCTAGTATAGCTGTATATGGATATTTTTGATTTCTAAGGATATTAAAATAATCCTTTTTTAAATCTAAAATAAAATTTAAATATGTTTTATTATAATCAATATCCATTTTAAAAGGAATAGTACTTATAAATGCACCGATTGAGTTTTTTTCTTTAAAATTAGTTCTATTTAAAATAGGAAGGCCAATTGTAGCGCAAGAATTATTATTAATTTTTGCCAAATAAATTCCAATTACAGAAATTAATAATAAAGGTAAAGAAATAGAATTTACCTCGCAAAAATCATTTAATTTTTTGGCTAGATTTTTTTCGATCGAATATGTTGCTCTGTCTGCAGTGCAAGAGTTAGAAACATTCGAAGACAAATAGCTGTAGGAAAAATTAGAGTTAAAAGTATTAAGCCAAAATTCTTTTGACTTTTTAAATTTCGGACTATTTACATATAATTCTTCAGAAACAATATAGTTAACATAGGATTCAAAATTAATCCCTTCAGTAGGTGATAGATTATTCAATAAATTTTGATAAATTGTCATTATTCTAGTAATTATTAAGCTAGTAGCCCATGCATCACAAATAATATGATGAAAGCGCCCAATAACACCCCCAGTGTTATCTGGAAGTTTAAATATAGTAAAATCGAATAAGTCGTCTTCAAAGATATTAAAAGGGGTTTTGGCAATAGTATTTTGTAAATTTTCTAATTCTTCTTTGCAAGATACATTTATTAAGCGAATTCCCTTATTTTTAGGTGTTGTCAAAACTTGTGTTAATTCGCCATTTTCGTATGATAGATGCATTCCAAAGATATCAGTATTTTTAATTAATATTTCTATAGCGTCGTTAAATAAATGAAAGTTTACAGTTTCATTTATTTTTATAAATCCAGTTATGACATTTATACTTGTGCCTTTATAAAATTGTTCTACACTCCAAAGTGATAATTGTGGAAAAGTTAATTGATATTTTTCCATAAAGTAATCCCCCCATAATAAGTAAATTAATATAAGGCTATTATATATATATATTGCTAGAAATTTCAATAGAAATTTAAAAATACATGATTAAAAAAAATTTCTTTTGGAAAACATAAAGGTATAAGAAAAGTTTTCCAAAGGAGGTTTTTTTTATGCAAAAATATAGAAGAGTAAAAAGAAATAAAAAAAATGCGGGAAAAAATGTTTTTACAGTATTCATAATAATATTAACTATAGTTTTAATTGCATCACTTATACGATTATATATTAGAACAGATGTGGGAAAAATAAATGAGGACTTAAAAGTGGAAAGAACAACTCAAACTGTACAAAATGTTACAAGTCAAGATACAACGATAGAAGATATAATAGAAGAGGTTAACCATAGTGTTGTTGGCATTTCGAAAATTAAAGAAATAGGAAGTTCTATATTTACACAAGATGGAATAGAAAAACTAGGCCTAGGAACAGGCGTTATTGTATCATCAAATGGCTATATTATAACAAATAAACATGTTTCAGGAGATAGATATAGTAGTTGCTATGTTACATTAGAGAATGGAAACACATATGATGCTAATGTTGTTTGGGCAGATGCAACTTTGGATTTAAGTATAGTAAAAATAAAATTAGAAGGCTTACAGGCAGTAAAACTGGGAGACTCAACTAGTGTAAAAGCAGGGCAAACAGTATATGCAATAGGAAATCCAATAGGTTATGAATTTGAGAGAACTGTAACATCAGGTATAATAAGTGCAAAAGCAAGAACACTAAAATTTACAGAAAATAATGAAGAAGTCTTAATGACAGATTTAATCCAAACAGATGCTACAATAAACCCAGGAAATAGTGGTGGACCATTAATAAATACAGCTGGTGAAGTTATAGGAATAAATTCGCTAAAAATTGATACTGCAGAGGGAATTGGATTTGCAGTACCAATAAACGTAGCTAAACCAATAATAGAAAAATATAGTACTACAGGTAATTTTGAAGAACCTTCCATTGGAATCTCTGGATATGACAAAAACATTATTCCATATATAGATAAAACTTTTAAATTAGATAGTGGTGTATATATAGAAGCAGTAACTACCAATAGTCCAGCAGCAAGTTGTGGTTTAGTAAAAGGTGATATAATATTAAAAATAGATGATAGATTAATATATACTATGAATGATATAAAAGAATATATTTATACTAAAAATCCAGGAGAAAGTATAAAAATAGAGTATAGAAGAGGGAATAATACTAATACGGTAAATTTAACCTTAGGTAAAAGATAATAAGACATATTGTCGAAAGATGACGAATAATATCGATAATTTATTCTTGTAAAAATTTAATAAATATGTTTTAATATTAACGTAAAAACTCTGGAAAGGAGACTAATTAATTGTGAATAAAAAATTACAAGCTTTAAAAAATTATATCGAAAACAATACAAAAGAAACAATTAATTTAATAAACCAAAAATTAAGAGAAGATATAAAATCTTTAACAAATATTGAATTAATAGAAGATAACAAAGTTTTTAAAGGAATAAAACTTGTGACCGATAAAGATACAATATTTATTACGATTTGTAACAAAAAGGATGCTAACAATTTGGCATACAAATATTGGGCATATTTTTGCATATTAAATAGAGAAGAAAAAAATATTAGCCTATTAGATGAGATAGATATGAACTCATATAATATGGCAGAACATCACGATATAATGGAAATATCTAACGAGGATAAAAAAATAAATATAAAACTTCATTATATAGTTACAGAAGATTTGTTAAAAAAAGAGCTAATAACTCAAGATGAATTATTAGTCCTTATAGTGTAATAAAATTCTTAATTTCAGTTTTAGATATCAGTTTAAAAATAAAGCTAAATAAAATATATGCACTGCTGTAGATTAATATGTTAATTAGTAAAGGAATAATAGCAATCGCATTTATTTTTAAAAGATTAGTAATAACTACACTTATAAGCAAAATCATAGTGGGTTTTAATATCCATAATTTAAATTTAAATTTTATTTTAGTTGTGTTAATTAAAACCCATATGCTTAAAATACAATTTAAAATTTCACTTATAAAAATAACAATTAAATAACCAAAGGTTCCATATACCGGTAGTAAAAAAGAGATAAGTAAAATACTACTTATTAAATCTATAATATTTATAATCATAACACTAACTTGTTTATCAAGACCTTTTAATATTCCATCAACAATACTATCTAAATACATAAAAATGATTACAGGAGCTAATATTTTTATATATTTAGAAATTTCAGTATTACTATAAATTAATAAACTTAATTCCTTAGAAAAACATAAAAATATTCCAATAATAAAAAAAGAAAATATCAGTGTATATTTTAATATTTTATATATAGAATCTTGTATAGCATTATTTTCACCTCTTACATTAAAAGAAGAAAATTCGGGAATAAGCAGTCCACTAAAGGAACTTAAAAAAGTACTAGGAAATAGTATTATAGGAAAGACCATTCCATTAATCATACCATATTTAGAAAGAGCTTCACTACAGCTTAAACCAGACGCTTCTAGCTTTAATGGTATAACAACTTGTTTTAGCGTTGCAAGCCCAGATTTTATATAAGTTGCAGAGGAAATCGGAAGTGAAATCTTAAATATTCGCTTAGTTATGCCTGTGCTAGGTTGTGGTATATATATATCGTTTTTGCTACATAATTTTTTCCTATCTTTTATATATGTAATAAACATTAATATGCAGGTAATGCCTTCTGCTATAGAACTACCAAGAACAATTAAACTACATGCAGAATTAATAGATGTGTCAAATATAGTATTTAGCATGTAACTTACTAATAAAATTTTGAAAAATTGTTCTAGTATTTGTATAAAAGCGCTTTTTACTACATGGCGAACAGCAGAAAAATAACCATTTAAGCATGAACAAATAGAAGCAAAAGGGAAAGAGATAGCCATTATACATATAGTTAAAGGAGAGATTTTTTCGTGTAATATGTATGTAGATATCATATTTGCAAATATACAAAATAGTAAAAAGGTTAGACTGCCAAAAAACAGACTATAAATAAGACATTTCGTTATTACTTTTTTTATACTTCCAAAAGAATTTTTTGCGAGTTCTTCAGATACAATTCTAACACAAGCAAGGTTAATTCCCGAAAGAGCAAGTGTGATTCCAAAGGAATATGTAGACATTAATAGTTGGTATAAACCAACTGCTTCATCACCAATTTTATTAGAAATATATACGCCAAAAGAAACACCTATTAACTGCAAAAAAATAGATATAACAGTTAAAACTAGCCCATTTAAGATAAATAATTTTAATTTTCTCAAAAAAATCACCTATTCATGTATATTCATGAATAGGTGAAAATTATACATTATTATCGGCTATAAATTACTAATCTGAGATTTTTATAAATTGTGCTGTTCCCTTATCTGGAGAATATTGAGTTGCAATATACCCATTAAGAAGTTGTGAGCTAGTTTCATCACTTAAAACAGGTCTGTCTACATTGCAAATAAATTCTTCACCTTTATTATTTTTTATATGTATTGTAAAGCTCATATTAAAAGTTAGCTCATCTAAAGTAATATTAGCCTTTTGTAAGATAGTTCCATTTAAAGAAAGGGTATCTGTATTTGCTATTTCAAAGTTTGTTACAATATCTTTGTTTATATATCCTAAAGATATTGGATTAGAACAATCTTGGTAAAAAGAAGGATTGTTATATGCACTTTCTTTATTATCTTTGTTATTAGTTATAATATTAAAATTTATTCTTCCATTTTCAGGTTCTTGTAAACCTTTATAGGTTGCAAAATAATATGGATTTTTATAACATAGTGTTTTTGTACCTTTATTAGAATTACTTGTAACTTTAATATTATCTATATATAGCTCGGCAATTGTATTTTTATCAGTTAGTTCATCAGAAGCATTTGTATTATTAATGTATATAGCTATATCTGTATATTGTCCAATATTTATATTTTGAAAATTACCATCTGAACTATTATCTGTTACAAATGCATTACTATAATATACAATTTTTTCTATAGAAAAAATTGGGTTAGTATAATTTGTATAAGTTTCATAAGAATAAGTTGCAAATTTATTGCTATAAATAATATCTCTAATCTTTAAAATATAGAAAGGAATTAAACTTATTAATATAACTATTAATACTAATAAAATAATTAAATCCTTCTTTTTTAACAATTTCTTCATTTGAATCTCCTTTTAGAAATTTTTGAATAGTCAATCAGGAATTGTGGACGGTCCCAAAAGGGGATTGGGGGGACGGTCCTAAAATCCCTATCGAAAATATTATAAAAGGGAAAGGAACACCGTCCCTAAATCCCTATAGTTTATCATAAAAATATGTCATATATGAAAAGACTTTTGTACACCAGTTAGGGTCTGTAGAATATCTTGTATTAATTCCAGTAAGTGTTGGGCTAGAATAATATCTTCCTGTTGTAGTATCACCATCTGACAATGTCATTCCTGCAGGATTTAAATAAGCTTTAGCAAGTATTTTTGCTACAAACTCTATTCCCTCTGCATATGTATCAAATGTGTAAGCTGAATTATATGCATCATTATCATATGCACCATAACCAAATAAGTTTCTCTTGTCTAACGATATTGCAGATGTTCCCCATCCACTTTCGTGAATTGCCATGGCTACTAATAAAAGTCCATTAACATTATATTTTTGTTCTGCATTATAAAATGCTTCAGCATTACTATATATTACTTTATTCACATCTCTTGGCTCATCAGCTAATATACGTTTGTAATCATCTAGAGATAAACCACTCTTAACATTTAATGCCATATTAAAGTTTAATTTAGATACAATTCTTTGTACTTTGTTTTGTGAAACGATACCAGGAGTTGTAGATTGTGATGTTAATGAAGATGCTGGAACATATCCTTCTTGTCCATCAAAAGAAATTCTACACCAATCACCAACAACTTCTAATAAAACAACATCCATATATCTTGTGATTTTACAAATCTCAGAACCATTGTTAATTGCATCCATTAAAGAAACTGTAGAAATAACATACATTGTATCTCCTAAATGTACATTATAATTTACCAAGAAATCAGAAGTACCAACCTCAACAATTTCTTCTACAGGAGCTTGTAAGATATCTATACTAGAAGTAGATTCATCAATTAAATCTGCTCCTTCATATGTTCTGATAATATTAACACGTTCTAAACCAGGAACCCCAGCTTGTTTAACTATTTTTTCATCTTTTGGTAAAGAATCATTTTTTATATATTTAGTAGAATAAGGAATTTCTTTGTCCCTATAAGTTTTTTCTTTTGTCTTAGTAGAATTTGTGTTATCTATAAGTATTTGACTAATATTAAATGGATTTGTGTTTTTTTCGTAAGTGCTAAAATCACCATAAGGATTCTCTGTTTTATTTTTATTAGAAATATATGTAACAATAAAAATAATTAAAGCAATTATAATTAACAAATAAACCGAAGATAAGATAATAAATTGCCTAAATTTCTTTTTATTGCTTTTCAAAGTATCGAATTTATATCTAAAAGAGCCATTAAAGTTAGACTTTTTTGGCTTTGGTTCGTGTTTGGTTTTTACTGCTTTTACTCTTTTCTCTTTCTTGCTTTTTGGAGGTTTAGCAGGTTTTCCTTTTTTAGGTTTTGAAGTCGAATTATTTGTATTTTTACTTACTTGCTTAGTCTCATTTACTTCTTTAGGTGTTTCTTTTTTTGCTTGTATACTATTGTTCCTAGCTTTTTTTAATTCCTCAAAAGCATTAGATAAATTTCTTTGATTGTTATTATCTTTTGTATTATTATCTTGCATTTTTTACCACCTTAAATTATTATAATATTTTTTTTGTAGTATATCATATGAAATATAAAATTACAAATTAAATTATGACAGAAATGTAAGATTCTGTATATACAGTTTTTACTAAATAAAAATATGTAAAAATTTACTATATTTCGTTGACAAAACATGGTAAATTATGCTATGATACAAAAGGTATTTTAAACGCTAAAAGGTGGTAAAAATAATTAAAATATTTAGAAAAAAGTAATTTTAAAGAACAAGGTAGGTTGGCAAAAGATAAAAACAGGTAATTGCCAGCATGCCTTTTTGTTGCCTAAAAACGGTTATATTAGTTGGAAAGAGGAATTGATTTAAAAGGATATATTAATGGAAAAATTTATAAAGCAGGAATTTGGAAATTAATATAAAATTTTAGATGCAAGAGGGACTTTTCAATGTTCATATACAATTTTTTTCAAACTGCTTATATTTTGTTTTAGAGGTGATTTAGTTGTTAAAAGAAATTAAGCATGAAAAAAGCTCAAGAAAAGACTTTGCAAAAGTTGGAGACTTTATAGAAATGCCTAACTTAATTAAGGTGCAAAGAGATTCTTATGAGTGGTTTGTCGAGGAGGGATTAGGAGAAGTCTTAAAAGACATTTCACCAATCATCGACTATTCAGGAAACTTGGTTCTAGAGTTTTTCGATTACTACATGGAAGAGAAAACAAAATATTCTTTAGAAGAAGCTAAAGAAAGAGATGCTACATATTCTACACGTTTACATGTAAAAGTAAGATTAATAAATCGTGAAACAGGAGAAATTAAAGAGCAAGAAATCTATTTAGGAGATTTCCCTTTAATGACAGATAGTGGAACATTTATTATAAACGGTGCAGAAAGAGTTGTAGTAAGCCAATTAGTTCGTTCACCTGGATGTTATTATGACTTTACCTATGACAAAACAGGTAAAAAATTATTCACATCAACAGTAATGCCAATAAGAGGGGCATGGATAGAATACGAAACAGACAGTAATGATGTTTTTTATGCTCGTGTAGACAGAACTAGAAAAATTCCAGTAACAACATTATTAAGAGCTATTGGACTAGTATCAGACGACCAAATTAGAT
>ENA-OOWZ01000674-OOWZ01000674.1-human-gut-metagenome-genome-assembly--contig:-NODE-674-length-18158-cov-4.074573_pt1 | contig 18158 bp, 19 predicted proteins | sample MGYA00241580_ERZ501329 | MGnify/ENA primary metagenome ERZ501329 (study PRJEB25962, sample SAMEA2042923) | human gut metagenome | biome: human gut; feature: human-associated habitat; material: faeces... | reverse complement strand
GAGTTTTTTAGATATTTCACTCACTACACTTTCATCATCACCAGATAACATGATTATATTTTTTATACCATTTTCTTTTAACTCTTGTAGTGTTTTTTTTGCATTATCTTTAATTTTGTCACTAATTACAATATAACCTAAATATTCTTTATTTTTAGCTATATGAATTATTGTACCTAATTCATTTGTTTCATCAGATGCTATTTTATTATCTTCTAATAATGATCTAGAACCCACTAAAATTTTATCTTTATTAATTTTACATTCTATACCTTTGCCACTTATTTCTTTATAATTTGTTACTTTAGCAAGTTCTTTATTATAAGTTTTTTTTATTGATTTAGCTATTGGATGATTAGAATGTGCTTCAGCTGATGCTACTAGATATAATAATTCTTCTTTAGAATAATTTATATTTTTTATCTTAATAACTTCAAATACACCTTTTGTAATTGTACCTGTTTTATCAAATATTATTGTATCAATTTTATTTAAGTTATCTATTACATCACTACCTTTTACAAGTATTTTTTCTTTACTAGATTTACCAATTGCTGTAAAGTAACTAAGAGGCACTGAAATAACTAAAGCACATGGACATGATATTACAAGCATTTCTAAAGCTCTATAAACCCATGTAGCAAAATTTTTTTCAAGTGATACGGGTATTACTACGACAAGAATGGCAAGAATAACCACAATCGGAGTATAAATTTTTGAAAATCTAGTAATAAATTTTTCTGTTTTTGTTTTCTTTTCTTCACTATTTTCAATTATTTCAATTATTTTACTTGCGGTACTTGTTTTAAATGTTTTCGTTGCTTTTATTTCTAAAACACTATCTAAATTAATTGTTCCACTTAAGACTGTATCATTTAAATTAACTTTTCGTGGGACTGACTCACCAGTTAAACTTTTTGTATCAATATGACTTGTGCCATTTACAATAATCCCATCTAAAGGTATTTTTTCTCCAGGTGCAACAATAAAAATGTCACCAACTTTAGATTCTTTTACATCTATATAACCTTTATCTTTTATATTTACTTTATCACTTCTTAAATCCATTAATTCAACGATAGCTTTTTTAGAATTATCTACCGCTAAATCTGATAAATATTCTCCGATAGAAAATAACAACATTACTAAAACTGCTTCGGGATACTCTTTAATGTAGAATGCTCCGAGTGTTGCAATAATCATTAAGAAGTTTTCATCAAATATTTTACCATTTTTAATGTTTTTAAGAGCATTAAAATATACTTCTTTAGACACAAAAACATAACTAATCACTAAAAGATAAATGTTTTCATTAAAAATCATTCCTAATACAAGAAAAACAATACTAATTATTATTCTTATTAAATCTTCATTAAATTTTATCTTTTTCATAACTTTATTCCTTCTTTAATATGTTCTAGTCCATACTCAATTATTACTTTAATATGATTATCAGCAATACTATAATATATTACTTGTCCTTCTTTTCTTGTTTTAACTAAGTTTGTACTTCTTAAATAACTTAGTTGATGTGACACTGCTGAATTACTCGCATTTATTTTATTTGCTATAACACCAACGGATGTTTCTTCATTTAATAATACTTCAAGTATTCTAAGTCTTGTGGTATCACTAAATACTTTAAAAAATTCACTTAGTTCATTTATTATTTCTACTTTTTCCATTTTATCTCCTTATTTGAACATCTGTTCATATATTCATTATACTATTATTATATTAAATAAACAATAAAAAAAGAAGTAACTTTACATTACTTCTTAACTTTACATTACTTCTAAACTATTTTTTTAATATATCTACATTTTGGGTAATTACTGCATCCCATGAAAGTACCATATTTTCCGTTTCTTTTAACCAATGTTCCTCCACATCTTGGACAAACATCATTAGTTTCAAAATCTTCTTTAGTTTTATCATTTTTTCCACTATTACATCTATCACATAAAGTTTGTAAATTACTCGTGATAGTCTTTCCACCTTTGGATACTGGAATAATATGATCAACCTCAAGTTTTGCGCCATCCTTCGATGTTATTCCACATTTTTGACAAGTAAAATTATCTCTTTTTAAAACATTATATCTTATATCATCATTCATTATTTTTCTTTCTTGTCTTTTAGTAACTTCATATTTTTTACCACTTTCCCATTCTTTATAAAGTTCTAATAATTCGTAATAATTTCTAAATCCGGTTCTCTTGTACTATCAATAAAATCTCTATTTTTTACACTTTCAAGTATTTCTTCATATGGCATTTCAATTCCATTTTCTTTATTTTGTAAATATCTTCTTCTTGCTCTTTCTTCTGGTGTTGCATCTAAATAAATTTTTATTAAAAAATCTTTTTTAGTATAAATTACCTTTTTCAACACAATATTTTCTATTCTTTTGTATTTTTTATCAGAATATTTAGTATTATTTACTGACTCTTGCTCTAATATTTTCGCTACATTCTTCTCATACTCATCAAGCAAAGAAATATTGTATATTGAATTTTCAATATCTGTTCTAAGTCCTTTAATATTATTTTCAATATGATATTTATGAAATATGTCAGGAAAAAAATATTTCCTTCAATTCTTTTGAATGGAAATTTAAAAATAAAAATTATGATGATGAGTTTAAGAGCTGGTTTTATAAATCAGTTAATATAAAAAAATATGACGCTTTATTTAGTGTAAATTATTATCCTGTGCTGGCACAAGTGTGCAAAGAAAAAAGGATAAAATACATTGCATGGTGTTATGATAATCCGTTAAATGTAGAAAATATCCAGGAAACATTGGAATACGAAACAAATTATGTATTTGTATTTGATAGAGTACAATACGCTCGTTATCGAACAAATGGATTTCAAACAGTATTCTATCAGCCGTTGGGGATTAATTCGAGAAGACTTAAAAACTTATCAATAACACTAGAAGATAAGAAAAAATATGGTTCAGAAGTATCTTTTGTAGGAAATTTGTATGACTCTGCTGTGAAAGAATTGATAGAACCATTGGATGATTACACCAGAGGATATTTAAAAGCAGCAATGGATTTGCAAATTCAAATTTATGGGAAGTATCTTTTTGATGAACTTATTACAGAGGAACTCATTAATAAAATAAACACACAGTATATAAAAAGAAATCCGAAGACAAAACTGCAGGTTAATAAGGAAGCTTTGACTTTTGCTATGGCTAGTGAAGTAACCAGACAGGAGAGAATATTGTTGCTAAATTTGTTTGGAAAGCGATGGAAGACAAAATTCTATTCCTACGATAGATGTGAAAGTGTAAGAAATGCTATAGAATGTGGATCACTTGACTATATTCAGCAAATGCCCAAAGTATTTGCTTGTTCAAAAATTAACTTAAACCCCTCTCTGAAAATCATTCAGACAGGGATTCCACTTCGTGCATTGGATATTATGGCATGTGGTGGTTTTCTACTTTCTAATTATCAGATAGAATTGAATGAGTTTTATCAAGATGGCAAACAGATGGTACAGTATGAAAGCGTTGAAGATGCAGTGGATAAGGCAAAATACTATTTAGAACATGATGATTTAAGACAAAAAATTGCAAGTATGGGGCAAATAGAAACTTTGGAAAACCATAATATGGAGAATTGTTTGGAAAACATTTTTAAAACAGCAGGGATAGATGGATGAAAATATTAGTATATCAATGGAAAGCTTACAGTACGCGATATTTAATTATGAATCTTCGCAGAATGCAAATACGAGTGACAGAGTGGGCAGATCAGGGAATACAGGAAGAAGAGGAAACGGCGATCATAAAGCTGGAGCATGAATTGGGTAAAAACTATGATGCTGTAATGTCGTATAATTATTTTAAGGGAATTGCTTTAGCATGCCACGATATGAAGGTTAAATATATATCATGGACACAGGATTCACCGATGTTATCGCTGTATGATGAAACAGCATGTCTTGATACAAATTATTTTTTTTGTTTTGACTCTGAACAATTGCAGAGATTGTTGAAAAGAGGCATAGGAAATGCATATTATTGTCCGTTAGCTGTGGATACTATGGCATTATGGAATGTAGCAATAGGACATAGAGAACCAATGGAAAGATATATTTCACAGATCAGTTTTGTTGGATCGCTATATTCCGAACGAAATATGCTGTCAGAACTTCCAATTGCGGAATATTTAAAAGGATATTTTGAAGGTATCGTAAAGACGCAATTACTACTTCCGGCGGTTAGATTCTCACAAATGCAGATTGCACCAACTGTAGATAAAATGGTGCAGGAGAGTATAGTATTTGAAGGACTGGATAAATATCAGATAAATTCTGTGGAGCTTATTGATAATCTAATCGATCGTCAGGTTACGGTAGAAGAACGAAGGAAAATGTTACAAATTTTTCCGGAGGAGATAGATTTTAAATTGTATACAAATTCGGATACTTCAAAATGGCCTTTAATCAAAAATATGGGTACGGTAGATTACTATACAGAGATGCCAATAGTATTCAAAAATAGTCTGGTGAATTTGAATGTATCACTAAGATCAATACGAAAAGGAATACCGTTACGTATTTTAGACGTAATGTCATCGGGCGGTTTTTTGCTGACAAATACACAGGAAGATTTGTTTCTTTTTTTTGAGGAAGGAAAGGACATTGTTACTTTTTCATGTTTGGAGGAGATGAAGGATAAGGCACTTTATTATTTGAAACATGATACTGAGAGAATGCAGATTACAGAAAAAGGCCTAAACAAGACGAGAAAGTATTTTGATTTTTCGGTATTGTTGCCACAGATATTACAAGTTGCAGGATTGATAAAATGAAGATACTAGAGAAGAAAGAATACAAAAAAATACATGATATGGTAGAGAAAGAAAAAAAAGATATAGACAGGCTTTTGGAAAAAAACAAATGTAAGGAAGCTTGTCAACTATTAGATCGGCAAGAAATGATGATATTATCGGGAAAGGATCCGGATCTCTTTGTATTACAGATTATGAAAAATATTCAAAAAAAAGAAAATGATATGGGAAAGAATGGTGTGTTTTATAATAGAAATGTACGTGAACTCGTTGATATTTATGATCAACTTATTATCTTTCTTAGGAGAATAGAATTTGGCTTACCCGAAGAATATCAGAATGAATTATTGTACTATATGAAAGAAAAGCAGATAAGTTGGGTTTGCGTTGTAGGGGTTATTTCAGGAGCACCGTATATTTTAGAAAAAGAGAAAGTGACAGATCTTTTTTTGAAAATGTTAGATATAGATTAAAGGGAAAATTATGAACGATAAAAAAATTTGTTTTATTGCTTGTGTGAACGACAATAAGAAGTGGGAAGAATGCTTGTTATACATAAAAAGGCTGATTGTTCCAAATGGATATAGCATTGATGTTTTATCCGTGGAAGAGGCATATTCTATGACGGCAGGCTATAATGAAGGAATGAAAGCAACGGATGCAAAATATAAAATATATTTGCATCAGGATGTCTTTATAGTGGATAGATTTTTTCTAATGGAGATAATAGATACATTTAAAATAGACAAAAAAATTGGCATGATCGGTATGGTGGGAACGAGTAAAATGCCTAAGGATGGCATTATGTGGAATGGAGATAGAGCATTTAGTATTTATTGTAAATATAATAAAGATAAGAGTTTGTGCGAAAAGTACGTTCAACCTACTGGGGATAATGTGGCTGTAGTAGATGCGGTAGATGGCCTTTTGATTGCAACTCAATATGATCTTCCTTGGAGAGAGGACTTGTTTACCCAATGGGATTTTTATGATGCATCGCAAAGTTTTGAGTTTCGTAGAAGAGGTTATTATGTAATTGTTCCAACATTGGGAAAACCGATGTGTGTTCATGATGATGGATATATATTGAATTTGGAAAACTATGATGATAACCGAAAGATTTTTCTTCGGGAATACGGGAGTATGCTGTAAATGAAAATACTTTTTTTGGAATGGAACAGTTTTTGCACAGAGGATATGATAGAGGCGTTGGTAGCTTGTGGACATACTGTTTTTAGAGAAAAATACACCGATACAAAGGAGTGGGAAGAGCAAAGAAATCGAATTGATACTGTGCTGGAGAAAGAGAAAAGCGAGATTATTTTCACCTTCAATTATTTCCCTGAAATATCGGAATATTGTATGGAAAAAGATTGTCTTTATTTCTCCTGGGTATATGACAGCCCATATATCAATATTCTATCCTATACGGCAGTGAACCCCTGCAACCGCATTTTTTTATTTGATTATGGAGTATATCAGGAGATGAAAGCAGGAGGAATTTCAACGGTATATTATTTGCCGCTTGCTGTAAACCCGAATAGATTGAAAAAAATAAAAAATAATCCAAATATGACTAGAAAGCATACTTGCGATGTGGCATTTGTAGGATCTATGTATACAGAAAAAAAGCATGATCTATATTCACGGTTTTGTAATATGGATGCCTTTAGTAAGGGTTATTTAGATGGAATCATGAATGCACAGCTACAGATATATGGCCAGAACTTTTTACAGGAGTTACTAACGAAGGATATTATTGATGAAATGCAAAAATATTATCCTACAGATCCAAATGCAAGAACGATAGCTACACCGGAATACATATATACAGAATATGTATTGAACCGCAGGGTCACAGCTATGGAACGTAGAAAAGTATTATCCAGGATGGCAATAATGGATACGCATTTGTATACTCATGAAGAGGCAGACCCCATACCTGGAATTAAGATGTTTGGACCAGTTGATTATTATGATGAAATGCCTTATGTTTTTAAAAATGCTAGGATTAATTTAAACATTACACTTCGTAGCATTAAAACGGGAATTCCACTGAGAGCTTTTGATATTATGGGAAATGGAGGATTTCTTCTTACGAATTACCAGGAAGAATTTTTAGAATATTTTAAGCCGGATCAGGATTTTGTTTATTATGAAAATATAGAAGATGCTGTAGAAAAAGCAAAATATTATTTGCAACATCCAGGAATTAGAGAGAAAATTGCAGAAAGAGGAAAGAAAAAGGTATATAATGAGCATACATTTGAAGAAAGAGTTAAAAGAATGATAATGGTGTAAAAATATAAGAAAATGTAAGAATATAAATAGATAAAGAAAAGCTACATTTTTACCGATATAATTAATATATAAATAAATGATTTCAGGGATGAAAAGACACATGAACAAGGAGGTTATTACATAGAAAGCAGGTAAACTTTATAGATATAAAGTGTATTTGCTTTTTTTGTATGTAAAACTAAGAGGAAAAGTATGCAGCAGAAAATATTAGTTACGCAATCAACAATGCCACCGTTCGAAGAATATGTAGAAGCAATTCGACCTTTATGGGAGAGTCATTGGCTTACAAATATGGGAAGCTATCACAAGCAATTGGAGAGTGCTTTAAGAGAGTATCTGGGAGTCCCGGAATTATCATTAATGGTAAATGGACATATGGCACTTGAATTAACACTCCAAGCTTTCGAGTTTCCGGAAAACAGTGAAGTGATTACCACACCGTTTACGTTTGTATCAACTACACATGCGATAGTACGGAATCATTTGAAACCTGTGTTTTGTGATGTGAAACCGGAGGATGGTACGATAGATGAGACAAAAATAGAAGAATTGATTACAGAGAATACAGTGGCAATTGTTCCAGTGCATGTGTATGGAAATGTATGTAATGTAGAAGCAATTCAACATATTGCAGATAAGTATAATCTTAAGGTGATTTATGATGCTGCTCATGCATTTGGTGTGACATATAAAGGCAAAGGAATAGGCAATTTTGGGGATGCATCTGTTTTTAGTTTTCATGCAACAAAAGTATATAATACGATAGAGGGTGGAGCAGTAGCATTTTCTGATCATAAGTTATATGAAAAATTATATAATTTGAAAAATTTTGGAATTAGAAATGAAGAACTGGTTGTAGCGGTTGGAGCAAACGCTAAAATGAATGAATTCTGCGCAATTATGGGATTATGTAATCTTAAGCATTTAGATCAAACATTTGAAAATAGAAAATATAAATATGAGTATTATATGGAAAAATTGAGTAAGATTGAGGGAATCCGTTTTTTTGCCCCAAAGGAGTATGCAACGGTGAATTATGCATATTTCCCGATTGTGATAGAGAATAAATACGGTATCACAAGGGATGAATTATATGATCAATTACATAAAGAAAATATTTATGCACGAAAATATTTTTATCCGATAACAGCGGATCAGGCATGTTTCCGGAACAAATATAGAAAGAATGATTTAGAAGTTGCCAGGGATTTGTCTAAAAAAATTTTAATATTGCCTTTTTATGAAGAGATAGAGAATGCAAATATAGATAAGATTGTAGAAGTTATAAAGGCTAACTTAACTAAGGCAGATTGTAAATAAACATGAGGATATAGAAAATGCAAGAGAAAATTATAGAAGAAATTCATAGTGTTATTATTACTTTATTAGATAACAAGGATCAAACTGTGAAATTTGATCGTATTGTAAAATTATGTCAATTAATTAATAATCTAAAAAAAATGTTCCCGAAAAAAATGCTAAAGGAATATTTAGAATTCATAGATAGTATGGAAATTTTTTTGGAAAATTGTAGTAATGAAAATTTTCTAAATGAAAACCAGGAGATATTACTCTCTTCACTTGAATTATTGTCAGAGTGCATAAATGAAATAAAAAAATATTTTGAAAAAAATGCAACAAGATGTGTTTGTTGTAATTCGAAGGTAATCTATTTGCCTATGGTTTTAAAGGATGGACATCCCCATATGCAGGATAAATTACAACGAACAGAACAGTCTAACAGTTATAATGAAGAAAATATATGCCCTGTTTGCGGGGCAAGTGATAGAGACAGGCTAATTCTTTCATTTCTTCAAAAAGAAGAACTGCAGAAAGCGGAAGAAAATTATAGTGTATTACAGATTGCGCCTTCACCGGCTATATCAAGTTGGTTGCAAGTTAAGTGCCCTCATATAAAATGTGAAATAATGAATTTGAGCAATGAGGAGGATTTTTGTAACTTCGATATAGAGAGTATAAGGAAAAATCCAAATTCAAAATATGATTTGATTATATTTTCTCAGGAACCTGCGCAGGTTAAGGATAATAAGAGGATATTGGATAACATAAAAAGAATATTGAAGATACATGGAAAATGTATTTTGGGTGAGTCTAATTGGCTTCAGAGCGATGATCCCTGTGTACATCAATTAGAAAAAGAATATTTTGGAGAAGAACTATTTAAACAACAGGGTTTTTCAGATAATTATAAGCTATATGTACTTACAAAGAGCAGAGAAACGTTGTTAAATATGGCTGAAAAAATCAGAATTAATCAAGAGCCGTTGAAAAATGGACCATTAGTAAGCGTTATTATGTCTTGCTACAATCATGAACAGTTTGTAGAAGAGGCAATACTAAGTGTATTACGACAATCATATAAAAATATTGAATTTATCGTAGCAGATGATGGATCAAAAGACAATTCGGCAGAAATAATGAAAAAGTATTCTCAATATTTTGCTTATGAATATTATTCAAAAGAAAACACTGGTGGTTTATACAATACTATCAAAAAGCAGGCAACAGGTAAGTATATTGCGCTAATGAATTCGGATGATATATGGGAACCAGATAAAATTGCGTTACAGGTAGAATATATGGAGAATCATCCGGAATGTGGAGTGTGTTTAACTTGGTGTAAATATGTTGATGAAAATAGAAATGAAATAGATGATGATATATTTATAAAAGGAAATAGAGACAGTTATCAATGGATGAATTATTTTTGGAAACATGGTAATGCATTATGTAACCCTTCTTTTCTCGCTATTAGAAAATTTGGCCTTGAGGATGTTCGATTTGGTGCGGCTTGCAGGCAACTTCCGGATTTCTTTAAATGGGTACAATTTATTCAGGAAACACAAATTCATATTATACCTAAAGTTTTTGTGGAAATGAGACGGTATCGTAATAAATTTTCGGAGAATGCCAGTGCATCTACAAAAGAAAACAACATAAGACATGTGCTGGAAGCAGGATGTAATTGGCTGTGGATTATTAGGCAAATGGATAATGATTTTTTTAAAAAGGCATTTAATGATATGATGGTGAATCCAAATGCTGAGACAGAAGAAGAAATTATGTGTGAAAAATATTTTTTAATGCTAAATAGTGAAAATTTTGCAGTACAATATGAAGCTTTTTGCTATTTTAATGAAATATATAATCAGACATCAAAATGTTTTAAGGAAAAATATCATTATGATCGTCAAAATGTTGCAAAGGATATTTTGAATAAAGGAATCGGAAAGCTGTTTTTTAATAGATAAGAAATTCATTTCAATAGGAGTTTAAGCTACATTATGAAAATTGCGATAATGCAACCCTATTTTTTCCCATATATAGGATATTTTTCACTTATTAAAAATACAGATCACTTCATTTTTTTCGATACGCCCCAGTATATTCGGAAAGGGTGGATCAACAGGAATAGAATAATAGGTGCAAATGGTGATGCAACATTTTTTACCGTTCCTGTTCAGAAAATGCCACGTGAAACGGCAATTAATAAAATGCTGATTTCCCAAAATGAAGATTGGAAGCAAAAGATATTAGGACAACTTAATATTTATAAGAGGGCTCCCCACTATCTAGAAGTACTTGAACTTGTTCAATCTACGTTGAATATTCAAACTTTATCAATAAGTGAATTAGCAATTAAGAGTATCATAAATACATGTGAGTACTTAGGGATTAAGGTGGAAAGCGATATTTTTTCGAGGATGAACATATCCTTGCCTCAAATAAATGGACCTGATGAATGGGCATTATATATAACCAAACAATTAGGATATGATACTTATGTTAATCCACCTGGGGGAAAAAGTTTTTTTAGTAGAGAAAAATATATAAATGAAAATATAGAGTTACAATTTCTGTCAACAGAGATTGTTCCATACAGGCAGAAAGGAACAGAGTTTATACCTGCATTATCAATTATTGATGTAATGATGTTTTGCGATGTACAAACTATTCATAAGATGCTTGACAATTATAAATTGGAGGAATAATAGAAATGGAGACGAATATTAAAAGAACAACAATGAATATAACGACCTACTGCAATTTAAAGTGTAAACATTGTTTAGCTTATATCCCATATGAAAGAGAGCCTAGAAGCATAAAGATAGAAGAGGCTAAAAAAAATTTAGAAAAATATTTTGAAGTGGTTGATTCTGTTGAACATTTTACTGTTACAGGAGGCGAGCCATTATTAAATAAAGATGTTTGTAAAATAATTGAAGAAGTGCATAAGTACGATGAAAAAATAAGAGGTTCTGTAGACATGGTAACTAATGCAACAATAAAAATACCTACAGAATTATTAGATATTCTGGAAAAACATAGAGATAAATCCAGGGTTATTTTAAGTGATTATGGAGAGAATCTTTCAAAGGAAATTACTACTATATCTAATGAATTAGATAAACGAAATATAACATACAGAATATCAAAGTTAAATGGTGACAATTTATATTATAATGGCTGGATAGATTTTACAAACCATGATTTAAAGTGGAAAACTATTGAGGAAAGAGACAGAAATGCTCAAAAATGTTTACATAGAGTGGGGAAATATTTGTTATTAATAAATGGAGAAATTCATTGTTGTACACGTTCATACTGGAGAATGAAACAAGGAATTATACCTAAAAAAGTAGGAGAGTATGTGCCTTTGATGGATGAGACGATTTCAATTGAAGGAAAGCGAAATCTTCTTATGAAAATGATTGAGATGAAAAGCAGTACATCATGTGCGTATTGTGTTGGATTGTGCAATGATGTAGAACGAGTAATTCCGGCACAGCAACTGTAATTATATATTATGAAGAGAGGGCAAAATGAAAAAAATATTGGTAACAGGTTTATGTACATTACATTGGGGAAGGTTACAGTATGGAAATGTGGGAAATTATTATATTATAGAGCCGTTGTTTCGACTATTACATAAATATTTTCCTCAACATAAAATATTAACAACATTTCAAATGACACAAGAATTTGCCCAACGAGAAAATATTGTTATTTTGCCAATGGATCTATATTATAATTGGGATGATAAAAATGATTTGAAAAATGCATATGAAGATGTTGCCAAAGCGGAAGAGTATGTAAAGGGGAAAAAAATAAATTTATCTAAATATGATGAGCTCGTATTACAATGCGATTTGATATTAGATGTGTCTGGAGATATGTGGGGAGATAATGCAGAACATGTAGGACATCAAAGGTTCCTTGTTGAGTGTTTAAAGATGCGAGCAGCTCAACTCTTGGGGGTCAAGACGGTTTTGTATGCGGTGACACCGGGACCTTTCGAAAGAGTTAAAGAGAGAGAGCTGGCATTAAGTGTTTTTTCCTCATTTTCATTAGTAGTAATTAGAGAAAAATTATCCAAAAAAAATTTGGAAAAATGGGGATTCCCTACAGAACATGTTATATGGGCGCCATGCCCGTCATTTTTATTTGAAGCAAATAAATCGTATAAATCGGAATGGACAGAAAAGATAGAAAATACTCACAAAAATAATAGGAAGGCAATAGGGATTACATTTGGTGGGTTTAATATGCCTATAGGACCATATGACATGTGGCCTAGAGAAAACAGTCAATACACTGTTTTCTTAGAAATAGCGAAATATATTATAAATCATATGAATTCAGATATTATTATTTTTTCACATACAAATGGATTTGAGTTGCCTCCCAATTTTAAACTAAAGCCAGGACGCGATTATATGATTTTAAAACAATATTATGACTTATTAGTTCAGAAAAATGAAAAATATAAACAGCATGTTACATTAGTTGATGAACCATTATTGCCATGTGATTTAAAGAGCCTTATAGGAAAAATGGATATGCTGATTACTGGACGAGTTCATGCATCAGTTGCAGCGACTAGTCAATGCATTCCAACGGTTTACATTGAATATGATAGAAATGTTATATATAGTGATAAAATGTACGGTTTTTCTTCACAAATTGGAATGGATGAATATGTATGTATTCCGGGAGATAGGGAGTCATTAAAAAATACAATACTATCTTGCTACAAAAATATTGAGCAAATAAAAATGCAATTACAGCATCGAATTCCACAAATACAAATGCAGGCGGAAAAAATATTTGAGGTAATAAAAGAAGATGTGCAAGGAAGCGTTGATTTATGAGTGGTGTGAGGGAGAACAATATACTCAAAGAATAAGAGACTTTTTAAATGATATTGATGAATGTATGATCCCTAGATTGAGTCAAAGAGTAAATATAAAAGAATATTCTCATAAACTTGCGCGCAATGCGCATACATTATTCGCAGACTTTGGGGGAGAGGACATAGGGGCATGTTCAATATATTGCAATAGAGAAAATGCTTTTATTTCATCAATTGCCGTGAAGAAAAATTATACAAATTGTGGAGTGGCAACAGAACTCTTGAAAAGATCTATAGAATTAGCACGACATTATGCCTGCAAGAAAGTTGCATTGAATGTTTGCTATACAAATCAAGCTGCACTTAATTTGTATAAAAAGAATAATTTTGTAGAGATTGCATCATTGGGTATATGGAAAACAATGGAACTAAATATTATTTATCCGGAAATGAAATAATAAGAGAAAGTCTGCATAGGGATAGCGCTATACAGGGAGATTTTAATGAATAAAATTTATATAATGGATAGAGATACAATTGCAAAAGAAATAATTCCATATTTACATAAGGATGTTTATCCGATTTTGACGAATGAGATTCCCTCAAAAACAAAAGGAAAAATATGGATTGTTTCTAAGGAAGTACAACAAAGGACAGGCATAGAAAGCGCAATTGTGTATGAAGAACTTCTAGGTAAACTGATGGAGTATTCATACCGTATGTTTACTTATAATTGGGATTATTTTTATTTAAACAATAAAATAGTTGAAGCTTCAAAAGCAGAAACTTTAATTTTAGGGAGCTCTTATGCAAGATTTGGAATTAATGAGGAAATGATGGAAAATGCGGTAAATTTATCTTTGTCATCACAAGATTGGTATTATGCATTTGAGTTGCTAAAAAAGGTTTGTTCAAAACCGAATCATATAAAAAATGTGATATTAGGTTGTGGATATTATACGGCGTTTGCCGATTTATCAAGGACTAAAAATATAGGAGAATTGACACGGATTTCGAGTGTATATGCTCCAATCTTAAATGATTGGCATAATTGTTTTATCCATCCAGCCAATAGATATGCATTCGATGAAAGTGACTACATTGACGTACAAAAATTGGTGACATCACTATATAATTCTTCATATGGTCAACATAGTTACTTTGATGACGAAAACAGAAAAAGATGTTATTTTCAGACAAAACTTTGGGAGGATAAAAGCAAATACTGGAACGATTTATCAGAAACAGAAAAATGGAAGTATGGGAAACAGCGAGCAGAATCCCATAATAAGAGCATTCGCTATGAGGAGACTTTACAAGAAAATATAAAAACACTGAAAGAGATTGCAGCGTATGCGTCTGAGCATAAGATGCATTTGATATTAACAGTGTTTCCGGCGACAATTTATTATCAAACATTTTTTGATATGAATTTTAGAGAATATTTTTATGATGCATTGGAACAGGTGAATGAAGAAATTCATTTGGTTGACTGTTTTGGAGATCCGTTTTTTGATGAAGAAGATTTTAATGACACAGACCATTTGAACGATAGTGGAGCAACGAAGATGACTTTGATACTAAATCAGTTGCTACAACAGGTCAATGAATAAAATAGGATACATAAATCATGTTAAAAGTACTTATTATCAAACCTAACACAATCACCTATTGCACAAAAAAGCTTTGTAATTTATTTGGCAGTGATTATAGTGTGCAACTCGTAACATGCAATTCCGAAAAAGATTATCCCCATGAATTGTTATCCAAGGACCCCTTCGACCTGATCATCACGTTTGATCTTGTCGGGTTTGAACAGACGACTTTGATGGGCGGCATTTCCTACAATTTGGTCAACAGTAAGTTCGTGAACTTTTTGTTGCATGAGAACCTGCAGAACGAGAAATACTTATCCAAGCAACTGAGTCTTTCTATGTTTTTCTACTGCACAGACAGGAAATACGAGACATACTTAAGAGAACACTATCCGGATGTTCCGTATTTGAAATCACTGCAGGGATCAGAGGAGACTGTGGAGGCTGCTATGAGATCTGCGGTGGAGGAAGTATTGGCGGAATGCCATTTGGCATAGAATATTACATTACATAAAAATGCTGGGACTATTAAATAGTCACCAGCATTTTTTGAATACGATCAGGATAGGTGAAGTATTCTTTTATCTTCTCATACCCATTTTGTGCAATCTGTTCCCGGATATCGTCATGCTCCAGGTAATACGCAGCCTTCTCCACAGCTTCTTCCATGCTGCTGTAGAGGATGAGATTCTGGCCGTCCTCGAAATATTCTATGAGTTCCGGTTGGAAGTTGGACAGGAGCACGCCTTTCGCTCCCATGATATCCAGAGCACGCAGGGGAATACCGGACTGGATGCTTTTCAGTGTGGGGTTCAGGTTCAGCTTGCTGTAGCGGAAGACACAGGGCATTTCTTCCATATATTTTACCGGGCCCAGGGAGATGACATGGTCGCTGAGGGAATGCGGTTTCGTAGTATAGAAGTGGGTGTTGAACAATTCGCCCATCTGCTCCAGCAGGAAACACCGTTCCAGGTTCGTGATCTCTGAGGCGATGGCAAAGGATAATCCTCTACGGTTCAGAGTCAGGGAAGTCTGTCCTATTTTCCGGAAAGACTGATTCACGGAATCCAACAGCTCGTCCGTGATCAATTCATCAATAAAATAATACCCGTATACCCGCAGCTGAGCCTGGAGGATTCCTTCGATGTAACCTTTGATATAATCGTCCGCAGAATACAGAAGTACCTGCAGGGGAGATTCGTACAGATGGCCGATAAAGGAGACATCACAGCGGTGCTTTTGCATCTGTGCAGGGAAAAACTGCAGTCTGTCCAACCGGTCCGTATTGACGGCCAGGGGCAGGTGATACACCCGGGAATATCCGAGGCTTCGATAATGCTCGGCTTCGATACGGTCGAACAGGAAAATGCGATTCGTATCGTAGGAGAAGTACTCTTCCAATTTTTCTTCCAGCGGACTGTCATAGCACCATGCCAGATAGGGAATCTGATGCGCATGGCACAGCGTTGCGACCAGTGGGAAGAAGTTAATGCTCATGACGGCATCATAGGAATCGGATTGCAATTGCTTCTCAAAGCGGTCACAGAAAAAATCGTCATGGAATTTATTGGGGAAGTGGTAATATAACGTTTTGCAGGTATGACCAAGCTGCTTCAGATAATACAGCGTATCCTGATACGTGTAACTTCCCATATCGTAAAATAAAATGTTCATGGAAATCTCCGTGTTGAGGCGGGAACCCCTTTGTATGTTGATAAAAATATTATGGGACATATATGAGAAAAAGGCAAGAAAAAAGAAACGAGCAACCTTTTCCAGTCGTAAGACGAGATGTTAATGGGAAAATACCTGTGCAGGATTTTCTATTCAGAAAGATTTTATTAAAATCATTTTGAACCAGAAATTCTCGGATATATTAATTGTAAATAATATTGTTGACAATAGTTCGGCTGACCGATATATTAATAAATAGGAGGGAAGCAGATGATAATTAATGATTTACTTGAAAAAGAAAAAATGTCGAGGTATCGTTTGAGCAAGGAAAGCGGAGTTGCAATGACAACAATTACTGATATCTGTAATGAAAAAGCAGACCTTGATAAATGCACGGCAGGAACTCTGCATAAAATTGCCAAGGTGCTTAATGTAACGGTAGACTCGATATTGGAAAATAATAGTGCAGATAATATAGATTATAGATGTTCGTTTGAAACATTTAAAAGTAATACATGCCATCATGTAAAGGATATGGGTGATATAGATTTTATTATCGAAACACTTGAGACGGATGAAGTAAGAAAGCTTTATGAGCGCAGATGGTGCAGAGAAGCTATGTATCTGCTGGCTATGATTGATTACTTGTCCAGGATGAACGATGTACCTCTTTGTACAAATTATAATGATATTCGCTCCCAGAAGCTTGAAAAATTATATTTTTCTGCAGGTGTTGAAGTGGCATATGCAGCGACGGGAGATGAACGTATAAAAGAAAAGGCACTTGCAAATGCGATCCCGGAATTTATACGATTTAATATTGTAGAAAGTGAGGTGCGAAATGTCTGCTGATAAGCCTTTTACAAAAGAAAATCTGGATAGCTATCTGAGGGAATTGGCAAAAGAATTTCGTAAAAAGAATGGCAATAAAATGTCGGCGGAAATTATTTTGATAGGTGGTGCGTCAATTCTTATCAACTATGGATTTAGAGAAATGACTTATGATATGGATGCAATTATTAAGTCATCTGGCGCAATGAAAGAGGCAATTAATACAGTAGGTGATAGACTTGAATTACCGGTTGGATGGTTAAATACAGACTTTGCCAATACAAAGTCATATACACCTAGATTAGTGGAATACTCAAAGTATTATAAGACCTTTGCAAATATTCTTCAGGTTAGAACGGTATCAGCAGAATATCTTGTCGCGATGAAACTAATGGCAGGCCGGCAATATAAAAATGATTTATCTGATATTGTAGGTATTTTAATTGAGCAAGAAGAACGAAAGAAACCGTTGAGTTTTGAAGTTATTCAGAAGGCGATAGTAGATTTATACGATTCCTATGACAAGGTACCAGAAGATTCCAGAGTCTTTATGGAAGCTATTTATAATAAAGAGGATTTACATGATTTTTATAGGCAGTGCAGAGAGATTGAGCAGGAAAATAAAGATACTTTAGTGGGATTTCAGGAAAATTATCCGGGAGTGCTTAATGGCGATAATCTTGCTGATGTTTTGAAAGCAGCAAGAGCAAAGAAGCAAGAGAAAAAAGAGAAGTAATATAGAGTAAAGTTTTTGTCAGTTGAATAAAAGAAAAAAAGAGAGTACCAACAT
>ENA-OOWZ01000665-OOWZ01000665.1-human-gut-metagenome-genome-assembly--contig:-NODE-665-length-18288-cov-2.397466_pt1 | contig 18288 bp, 9 predicted proteins | sample MGYA00241580_ERZ501329 | MGnify/ENA primary metagenome ERZ501329 (study PRJEB25962, sample SAMEA2042923) | human gut metagenome | biome: human gut; feature: human-associated habitat; material: faeces... | reverse complement strand
TCCATGCTCATTTAACTTTTCGTCTATTGCTGCTGTATATAGTTCTACATCAGGATATTCTTCATTTAGTCTTTTTATTCCTTCCGGAGCAGATATAATTGATAAAAATTTAATCTTTTTTACTCCATCTTCTTTTAGGCATTTGATTGCATCTGCAGCAGAGCCTCCAGTAGCTAACATTGGATCTAAAATTAATACTTCTCTATTACTAATATCTTTTGGCATCTTATAATAATATTTTACTGGCTCTAAAGTTTCTTCATTTCTATACAAGCCTATATGACCTATTTTAGCATTTGGTATTACTTGTAATAGCCCATCTAACATTCCTGTACCTGCTCTTAATATTGGTACAAATGCATAGTTATTTTCTTCTAATACTTTAGCTTTTGTCTTACATAATGGTGTCTCAATTTCTACTTCTTTTAATTTTGCATCTTTCATTGCTTCATAACATAAGAATATTGCAATCTCTGTTATTATTTCTCTGAATTCTTTTGTTCCTGTTTTCTTATTCCTTATAATAGATAATTTATGCTCTATTATTGGATTGTCTAATACATTTATATTCATATTTTTTACTCCTATCTGTTCTTTTGCTGTAGTTTCTGCTATAACTTCTGTATTTTCCATTTTATCTTCACTCTTTTCTTCTTTTGTATCATTATTTTCTTCCTCTACTTTTTCAAGTTTATTTTCTTTTTCATCTGGTAATAATAGATTTAATAAGATACCAACTATTGCTGCTAAACTCATTCCAGAAATTGTAACAGATAAATCTCCAGATACTATTGATATTGCAGCTCCTCCTAAGCCTAATACAAGCATTGTAGAAGCAACAACTATATTTTTTGATTTTCCAAAATCTATATGATTTTCTATTAATCCTGTATATACTGGTTCATAGTAATAAATTAATGTTTGTTCTTCTTTTGTCATTTCTATTGTTGTCTTTTCTGGGCTTTCTACTAATTTGTATCCCACAAAGTCTTTTGAATTTGTTACAAATTCATCTCCAACTAGTCCTTCTTTTACTGTTGGCTCTTCTAAGTCTTTTACTATCTCGTGTGTCTCTGGGTTTCTTTCCACATATCTTACTGTTGCTTTTGTATTTTGTAGATAATAGTATGTTACTGTTATATCTTGTAATGTCATATTTCCTGTTTTGTTACCACTGTCGCTAACTAATGTATATGTTTTTCCATCTTTCTCTATTGTCTCTTTTCTGTGGTCTGTATCTGTGTTGTAACTGTCATCTACATGTCCATCTATTTGTTCTTGTGCTGTTAATACTAAGTTGTTTGAATCGTCTGTATCTTCATCTTTCTCTAAGTAATTTATTAATACTTTTGCTGGTTTTAATCTGTAATAATATATTACTTCTTGTAGTTTTTCCTCGTTGTATTTTTCTATCTTTCCTGTAGCATTTGCTGGTAGTTTTTCTGCTACAAGTTCATATTTTTCATTTATGTTTTTAGCTTCCTCTGTAGTATATTCGTCCCCTTCTTTTCCTTCTATTACTACATCTGGTATTTCTGTTCCGTTTACATCTGGAACTCTTGTTGTAGTGGTACTTCCATCTCTATTCATTATGTAGTGATGTACTATTACCTTTCCATATTTATTCGTATTTGTTACTGTCTTATCTGTAACTACGCTATCATAGTATTTTAAGTCTCCTTCTGTCTTTTCTTCTTCTGTTAATGTATATACTATTTCTTGATTATTACTATCATATTTTGGTAAATTTTCGAATATATCATTCCATTTATTTGGATTAGATGAATCTTGTGTTGTTGTACTTCCTTGTGTTCCTGGCTTACTCATTTCTTTTATATATTCGCTTCCATCACTTCCATGTAGTTTAAATACTACTTTTGTAGGACGTTGTCCAAGTTTGTTTGAGTTATCTTCCCAAACTTTACTTACTGGTATATTTACTGTAAATCCAGTTGTTGTAGTTGCATTTGCTGTTACTTCATCACTTGTCATAACTGGTGTTTCATATTCTATATGTCCTGTAACAACATTTTTTATACTTACTACATCTGGGCTTACATCTTTATATACTACTTTTATTGTTTTATTTACTGTTATTTCTTTTTCTTCTGTAATTTGTATATTTTCTACAGGTTCTTCCCATGTTATTGTTTGTGCCTGTGCATCATATGTTCCTCCTGCTAAATCTGATCTAGCTTCATCTATTGCATATGGTAATGTATCTATTAATTTTACTGTTGCTCTTCCACTATAGTTTGTTATCCTTGCTGTATAACTTATATTGTATGTTAGCTCTTGATTTAGATTCTCTATTGTTGCTGTTCCGTTTTTACTTATGTGTTGCTCCTCTTTTGGTTCTACATATGTATGCTCTGGCTCTTCTGGAACTTTCTTGTCTTCTCCATTTTGATTTATATATGCTGTATTCTTTATCTTTGTTCCATCTATTAATTTGTTTACTGTTACTTTAAACTCTATGACTACTTCTTTACCAACTTCAACTGTTATGCTAATTCCGTTTTGTAAGTCTGTAGCTGTCTTTGTGCTATCTGCAACATTGTCCATCTTTACTGAACCTTCTACAAATGTTGTTCCTGTTGGAATTGTATCCTTTACGATTACATCTCCTGCTCTTGTTCCATCATTTCTTACTTTTATTCTGTATGTTATTTCGTCTCCTTCTCTTACTTTGCTTCCACTTGATGGCTCAGCTTCTTTATGTGCTGTTATATTTGCTTTTGTTACATTTGTTGTTACTTCATTTGTTGGCTCATTATCTACTGTTGCTTGGTTTGTTAATGTCTTACTGTATTCATTACTTGCTAATGTATCTACTTTTCCCGCAAATACTACATCTATACTTCCATTTGCTGGTACCTCTACTGGTATTCCATTCTTTAGGTTTTGCTCTGTATATACTGTTCCTGTTGTTCCTACCTGTATTAGTGTATCATTATCAAATGTTATTCCTGCTGGTAATGTATCTCTTACTGTTACTGTTTTTGCTAGGTTTCCTTCATTTGTTATTCTTATTGTATATGTTACTTTTTCTCCTTCTCTTGCTTCTGTCTTATCTACCAATTTTTCGCTACTTATTATCGCTTTATATATTGTGCTCTCTTGGCTTCCTGTTACATCTTCACTTGTCTTCTCCGGTGTTAATAACTTAATATTTCCTTTTACATTATTAACAACTTTTTCTTGGTTCATATCTAAATCTACATATACTACTTTAAATGTCTTTGTAACATTTACTGTTCCATTACCTGTAAAACTATTTATGTTAGATATGTTTTCTGTCCAAGTAATAGTCTTTCCTGTAGAATCGTAAGTTCCACCTGCTAAATCTGATTTTCCTTCATCTATTGTATATGGAAGTGTATCTACTATTGTTACTTCTGCATCTCCCTTATATGTATCTACATTTGCTGTATATGTAATTGTATATGGCATTTCTTGATCTTTTGATGTTATTTTATTTAAAGTACTTGTTTTACTTATATTGCTTGTTAATGTTGGATCTTTTAATTGATAGTAATATGTTACTACTATTTGCTCTTCAGTCATCGTACCACTTGCATTTGTTGGTAGTTTGCTTGTTACTAATTCATAATTGTTTGCAATGTTTGAAGATGCATTTGTACTATATTTGTCATCTACTTTTCCTGTTATTGTTTCATCTGCTACTTCTCCACCATTTTTGGCAGGTACTTTTGTTTCTGTTCCATCTATATAGTGATGTACAAGAACACTAGCATCTTTCTTTGTATAGTATAAATTAATTATATTCGTTCCTGTTCCTATTGTTAAGCTTGTTTTATCTGCACTATCGTAATCATATCCTTCGATTGTTATTATTTCATTGGCTGAATTTATTACTGTACCAAAAGTTTGATTATTTACTACTTTTTGTGTACTTAACACTTTATTTGTATCTTTCTCTAAATAATTTACTTTATAACTTAAATCTGTTCTTTTTGTATAATATAAATTAATTACATTCTCGCCGGTTCCTAGTGTTAAAATTTCCTTATCTGCACTATCATAATTGTATCCATCTATATCTATTACTTCATCTGTAGCTTTAATTTGAGTATTAGTAGGAATATTCTCATATGTTTTGGAATTGCTTAATTCTTTATTTGTTCCTTTTTCTAAATAGTTTACAGTATATGTTGCTGTAGTTGCTAATTTAGGTGAATCTACAGATATATTTGCCTTTCCACTTAATGTTGCTTTCCCAAAATTTGTATCTTGAAATCCATCAAAATAAAAAGTTTCATCTTGTCTTAATTTTACTTTTATAGTTATTTTAACTTCATTTCCACATACATAATTTTCATCATAAACTAAAACATTTTGTCCCATTACTTTAGTTTGCATACTTGCTGAGCCACCAGTTGCATTAACATCTACAATTTCAAAATAATCGTACACTGTATCTGCAATAGTACAATTTGTAATAACTTGTACACCTGTTGCTTCAAAATCTTGGCTATAACTGTAATCTGCTAAATATTTTTTATCTTCTACTGGTAATTCTAATAAATCCTCACTATTATCTGCTTGCCATTTATTTAAGCTTTCCTCACTATATACTAAATCTGCTTCCCCATAATTTTCTGGGTTTAATATTCCTATTAAAACATTTAATCTACTAGCCTCATACTTTTGGAAAGGATATCTTACTCCTATACATTGTTTACCTTCTTGTCGTGAATATTGTGACATAGAAAAATATCTATTTGCAAAGTTCTCTTTTATAAAGTTAAAATATTTTTCTGTTCCATATTCTGCTCCCCAACCTGAACTTGCGGTTGTTCCACCAGTATTTCCTAAATAAAATGAGTCAAAAGAAGTATATATCGCTGTTGGATTATTTATCAAATTACTTGCATTAATATATTCATCTCCTGCATTTCCAAATAAATATTCTTGAATCGCATATGGAATACTATATGATAAATGAGGATATGTCATTCCCGAATTTTTTGCTTCTGAAACATATAGCCTTATCTCATCTTCTGTAGCATCTTTTGTAAATGTTTTACTATCCAAAATTCCTTCTGCATAGCAGTTATTAATTGCTATAAAGTCCACTTTATCATAATACTTTATTAATGTTTGTATGTTTCTTACTAATATATCCTCTGTTAATCCATGTGCATAACACATTGTCGCAACATATAAAGCACTTGTTTCTTCTAATTCTTGATATTTTGCTCCTTGTATAGTAATTAAACCTTCTCCTTTTTGTTTATCAGTCCATTCCGCACTCTTTATTAAATAACTTCCATCATCTGCTGTGCTCTTTTGATATTTTTTTTGATATGCATCATTTAAGTCTGCATCAGTTAAATCAGATGTTTTCTTATACTCATCGCTATATGTTGTAGTTTGGTATTCTTGCGAACCTGATAATTGATAGTTGTCACTTTGTTTATTGTAATTAAGCAAAATGAAGCTTACTATAAAGGTCACTAAAAGTATAGCTATTACTATTGGAATAACTATTTTTAGTGAAATATTTATTTTAGATTCTTTCTCTTTTTTTAAAGAGTTTCTCTTTACATTATTAAGACATTCAGTGATTATTTTTTTATTCTTTTTCTCTTCCATCTTTTCATATTCACCTACTTTTTCCATATTACCTTTCATTATATAATTGTACTTATTTTTTAAATATAAGTAAATAGAGCATTGCTTCCACTATGTGGTACACTGCTCTATCAATTTACGGATACCATTTTAGGACATTTTATATTATTTTTTTATTACATCATACATTTTACTTGTTTTTTTGACTTACTGTTTCCAAACTCAAGGATGCTATTATTCTCTCTATTTAAAATCTTCCTTTGAGCTTTATTCTAATTAATTCTGTATATGCTTTTGCTTCTATTTTATTATTATACTTATTAGTCTCTTACTTTTTATATATCTTCTATTCTAATCATAGATTCTGTTATATCCAGCACCAAGGCAATATCATATATTTGTAATATTTTATTTAGCTGTTATTTCCGTATATCTCGCAATTCTATTGCTTAATTAATTTAAAGACTATCTCATTTTTACCACCCAAAACACAAAAACAGGTGGAAAACTATTTTCTTAATTTATAGTTTTCCACCTGTTTAATTAAAAATAATTTACTTAAAACACAAATCGGGATTTATAGGAACGTCCCCAAATCCCGATTCTTTTATTCTGCGAAAATTTTATCAAATTCATCTCCGTCGATTTTTTCTTTCTCTAATAATACTTTAGCAACTGCATGTAATTTATCTACATGTTCACTTAAAATATTAATAGCTTTTTCATATCCTGCATCAACAATCTTTTTAACTTCTTCGTCTATAATTGCTGCTGTCTCTTCAGAATATTCTTTAGCATGTGCTAAATCTCTTCCTAGGAATACTTCTTCTTGGTCTGCGCCAAAAGTAATTGTTCCTAATCTTTCGCTCATACCATATTTTGTTACCATTGCTCTAGAAATTGCTGTTGCTCTTTCTATATCATTGCTTGCACCTGTAGAGATATCATCTAAAATCAATTTTTCAGCAACTCTTCCACCTAATAATGAAACAATGCTCTCTTCCATTTCTGTTTTTGATCTAAATGATTTATCTTCTGCTGGTCTATACATTGTATAACCACCAGCCATTCCTCTTGGTACTATAGATATTTGATGAACTTTATCTTGAGTTGGTAAATATCTACTTACTACTGCGTGACCAGCTTCATGGTAAGCAACTAATTTATTCTCTTTTTCGCTTCTTACTCTTGTTTTCTTTTCTGGTCCCATAGTTACTTTTACCATGGCATCTTCTATTTCTCTTTCACCTATAGCTTTTAGGTTTCTTCTAGCTGCTAAAAGAGCTGCTTCGTTTAATACATTTTCCAAATCTGCTCCAGCAAATCCGGCTGTGTTTTTAGCTATTATTTTTAAATTAACATCGTCTGCGAACTTCTTTTGTCTGCTATGAACTTCTAGTATTTGCTCTCTTGCTCTTACATCTGGAAGAGATACTACTATTTGTCTATCAAATCTTCCTGGTCTTAATAAAGCTTTATCTAGCATTTCTGGTCTATTTGTTGCTGCTAATACAATAATTGTTTCTTCTGATGAAAAACCATCCATTTCAACTAATAATTGATTTAATGTTTGATTATTTTCAGATTCAGCTCCACTATTACTTGTTCTTCTTGAACCAATTGCATCAATCTCATCTATGAATACTATACATGGTGATAATTTTCTTGCTTTATCAAATAATTTTCTTACTCTTGATGCTCCAAGTCCTGCAAACATTTCTATAAATTCTGAACCACTCATAGAAATAAATGGTACATCTGCTTCTCCAGCAATTGCTTTTGCAATTAATGTTTTACCAGTTCCTGGTTTACCATATAGTAAAACACCTTTTGGAATTTTCGCTCCCATTTCTGTAAATTTTTTTGGTTGTTTTAAAAACTCTACAATTTCTTTTAGTTCTTCTTTTTCTTCATCTAATCCAGCTATATCATCAAATGTAATTTTGGTTTTTCTTTCTGTATCATCATATACTTCGCCTTTATCTCCAAGTCCTTGCATTTTAAATATCATGATAAATAGTGCAAGCATTATTACTGTTGGCAAAATAGACATTACATAAGATGGAAGTTGTGATATTATACTTGGTTTTTTTACCTCTAAATTTACTCCTTTTTCCTCTAATGTCTTTTCTTGAATTAATTCTGTAAATGCTTGTGTGCTTGATATGATTGTTGTTTTTTCTTCTTCTACATCTTTTAATTTTACTTTTAGAGTTGCACTTCCAGTTGTCATTTCTATTTTTTCTACATTTCCTGCTTCTATCTCTTTTACTAAATCTGTATATGATAATTTTGTATCATCGCCATTTTTCTCTTTTTGATTTTTGTAAAATAAATATCCTCCAAAAGCTAATGCTATAATAATACCTAATATTAATACTGTATTAATTAAATTTCTTAAAATTTCTTTGTATTTATCTTTATTATTGTCCATCCGTTATTTTCCTCCTTATGCTTCAGAACCTTGTGGTTCTTCTCCTTCATCATCCTCTTTTTTATCATTTTTTTCTTTTTTCTCTTCTTTAGGTTCTTCTTCCTTTTTATCTTCTTGTTCTTTTATTTCTTCTTTAACATTTTTTTGCTCTTCTCTGATTTTTTCTACTTCTTGTAATTTTCTTATCAAATCATCTTTTAGTATAAATATTGTTGCAGCTAAATAAATATAAGCAATTGCAATATATGCTACTTGGAAATATTTAATTGAAAATGTCGTAAAATAATTAATTACTATATATATAATGTTTAAAAATATTGATAATGTTAATGCATATGCAGCCATGCTATACAATGCAGAGAATTTTATTTTTATCTTTGCAAGTGAACCTGTTATCCATCCTAATATTGCAATTTCGAAAGCATCTAGCAAGGCATATATAACATTCATAATTAACAAATATATAAATATTGATAATCCATATCTTGTATAAAATGGAATCATTCTTTCACTTGTTAAATAATTAGTAAAATCTGTTTTATTAAATGATTGAATATCAGTTCCTGTATAACTTTGAATGAAATTGCTATATGTATATACTTGTTCCGCTGTTTTATCTGATTCTGATGTTTTTCCAACTAGCACAATTTCGTCTTTAAACAAGAACACTATTATTCCTTCCATTGAATTATCTGTTTTATCTTTCTGTTTTTGCTCTGCCGTATCAGCCATTGGATCTATGACTATTCTATCTATTCCTTGATATTGAATATCATTTATAACAATAGGTTCTTCTGTGTTCATTTCTATTTTTCCATCATTATAAGAAAACTCTGGAATATTTTCTTGAATATATTGAGATAAATCTCTCATCATTTTATTCGTTTGTAATAATGAACCTCCCATTGCAGCTACAGTTACTAATGTTATTAATATTAACAAATATCTTGTTGCAGTTTTTATTCCTTCTGCTGCCATGGCTGGATATTGTTCAAATTTGGTAATAGAATACCAAATCTTTTTAAAAAAGCTTATATTTTTAACTTTGTTCTCTTTCATTTCTTATTCCTTTTAAACTTTATTTAGGTTTTTTTGGCTATACCTATAAACCTCTAAATGTATTCTCTAGTAATACTGCTATCTACAAACATTGGACTTACATTAAAATGAACCTCATCATTAATATTAATTTCTTTTCCTGTTATATCAACACTAACATGATACATTCCTAAACGTCCTAAAACTCTATGTTTTTCTCCATTTATAGTTACATATAAGTTTTTATCTCTAAAAGCATCTTTTATGTCTCTTATTACATATCTTAGTCTATCAATTGGTCTAAACATATCTCTATCTACTTTAACATTAAATCCATCTGCATATCCTACTGGCACTATTGCTATTTTAGTTTCTTTTTCTGTTTGATATGAATTAGAATATCCTATATTATATCCTTTTGGAAGTACTTTTATTTCTGCAATATTTGATTTTAGATATCCTACTTTTTTGAATCCCCATTTATTTGGAATTGCTAGTCTACCTAATAATGCAGAACCAACTCTTACAGCATCTAAATGCATATTTTCAAATCTTAAAAATGCTGATGAATTGCACACATGCAACATTCCTGTATCAACATTATTTTTCTTTAGATATTCTACTGTTGCCATAAATCTTTCAAATTGCTCTTGAGTTTCTTTTCCATCTCCAAAAAATGCAATAGAAAAATGTGTAAATGTTCCTTCTATTTTTACATTTTCTAGTTTCTTTAATGATTCTAAGATTTTTTCTTTTTCTGTATAAATAAATCCATATCTTCCAAATCCAGTATCTATTTTTAAATGTGCTCTTATTTTTTTATTTTTACTTTTTGCCACTTCTTCTGCTACTTCAACTGCTTCATTTGAGCCTATTGTTATTATAATATCATTTTCTACTAATGCTTCAACATCTTCTTTTACAGCTGTTGAAGACATCATCAAGATATCTTGTTTTATACCGTTTTTTCTTAGTTTGATCGCTTCTTCTACTGTTGCAACTGCAAAAATTTCTATTCCATTATCTGCTAGAAATTCTGCATATTCAACTAATCCTAATCCATATCCATTGCCTTTTATTACTGCTATAATTTTAGTCTTATTTTTTTCTGTTATTTCTTTTATTATTTTCAAATTATGTTTTAGATTTTGTTTTTCTACAACTAATGTTTTCATATCTCTCCTTATTTCTTGAACTTTGTTTTTAATCCTCTTAAATTTCTAAATGTTTTTTCTGAAAATTTATAAATTGAATATATTAATGGTTTAAATGGAATATAAACTTCTCCAATAAATTCTGTAAATGTTGCTCCAAATCCTTTTTTGAATCTATATAATCCATATTGTGGATGACTTTCGTCTACAACTCCTGATACTCCTCTAAAATCATAAATATCATCTTTTCTTGCTAATGCCATTTTTATCATTTCCCATTGTAATAAATAATTTGGCATTAAATTTCTGTGTTCATTACTACTTGCACCATATAAATACCAAGTTTTATTACCATACATAATAGGTATAACTCCAGAAATTGGTTTACCATCATAATATGCCATTAATACTTTCATATGTTCTGGTGCTAATGCATCATACATTTGCTCGAAGTATTCCAATGGTCTTATCATAAACCCATCTCTTTTGCCTGTTTCTATCATTATTCTATGGAAATCTTTTAAATCTTCTCTATTTCCCTCTTTTACAGTAACTCCTTTTCTTCCAGCCAATCTTACATTATATCTTGTTTTAGAATGAAAAGCTTTAAATATCTCGTCTTCTGTTTTTCCTTTTATATCTAATCTAAATACATATCTAGGTTGAATCTCATCTCTAAAATCTTTTGCGTCATCTTTTATTTTAAATCCTAGTTTTGTTACTATTTCTCTAAATTCTTTATCATCACTTTTAATATCTGGCTCTATCTTTAATACCATCGCATGATATTTCTTAGCTAATTCTTTTGCTCCATCTGTTAATTGTTTTAAAACTTTTTCATCGTGAATATCGCAAACCGGTCCTCTTGATGAATACATTAAATATCCGAAAATTGGTATTTTTCTAAGTAAGACACTTAATGAACCTATTATATTATTATTCTCATCTTCAGCTAAAATAACTTCATTTTTCCAAAAATTTTTAACTTTTCCCCATTCTAAAGATTGTTGAAAATTACATCTTTCATGATGTTCCAAAAATTCAGTGTATTTTTGTCTATCTTCTTTACTATTCATATCTAAAAATCTCAATTTAATTCCTCCAATGTACATCTATTTTCATTTTCATATTTTACACTAACTATCTTTTTTTTACAAGTATTTTTCCCCTATTTAAACATTTAAATAGGGGAAGTAACCAGATATGTTATATTAGAACTTTTTTAACTTAAGTATTTAAAAATTTAGCAACATCTTGAATTTCCAAAGCCTGTAAATAGCAATAAGAATATGATTATAAAGAATAATATTTCGCTATCTCCACATCCACAGCACATATTTCCAAATAATCCTCCATTATTGCATCCGCAGTTTGATCCTCTATCTTCTGGCATCCTCTTCCCTCCTTTATTTGGCGAAGCCACTTTTTTATATGATATATTATGCGAATTTTATTTTTTATGTTACAATATGTATGGATATAAAAAATAAAGAGGTGATTTTTTTGGAACTACTTGCTCCTGCAGGAGATTTTGAATGTTTAAAAGCTGCTGTTCAGAATGGTGCAGACAGCGTATATTTTGGTGCAAGCTCTTTTAGCGCCCGTGCTTTTGCTAACAACTTTGATAATGAAGCTTTAGAAATGGCAATTAATTATGCAAAACTAAGAAATGTAAAAACACATTTAACATTAAATACACTAATTACAGATAATGAATTTGAAGATGCTATAAAACTTGCAACACATGCTTATAATTGTGGTATAGATGCAATTATCGTGCAAGATTTTGGACTTGCACGTTATCTAATTAAAAATTTTCCTGACCTTGATGTTCATGGTAGTACTCAAATGACTATTCACAATTTAGAATGTGTGCAAACTTTAGAAAAATTTGGATTTAAAAGAGCTGTTCTTTCTAGAGAATTACCTATTTCTGAAATATATGATATTTGCCATAAAACAAATATAGAAACAGAAGTATTTATTCATGGTGCTTTGTGTCTTTCTTATTCTGGTCAATGTCTAATGTCTAGCATGATAGGTGGTCGTTCTGGTAACAGAGGCAAATGTGCACAACCATGTAGACTACCTTATAAAGTAAAAGGTATAGATTCTTCATTTAACTATTTAATGAGTCCTAAGGATTTGTGTGGTTTAGAATTTATTCCAAATCTAATTGATGCTGGTGTCACTTGTTTTAAAATAGAAGGACGAATGAAAAAGCCAGAATATGTTGCTACAGTCACAAGAATTTATCGTAAATACATAGATAAATACATAAATAAAGAAGATTATGAAATAGAGCAAAAAGATATAGATGATTTACTTCAAGTTTTTAATAGAGGTGGATTTTCAGCTGGTCATCTTAAGAATTCTCCAAATACAGACTTTGTTTATCCAGAAAAACCTAATAATGCAGGAATATATATAGGTAATATTTCTAATTATTCTGCACATAAAGGATATGTTTCTTTTACATTAAAAAACAGTCTTTCTATTGGAGATATTATTTCATTTGATAATGACCATAGAAAATATACCGTTTCTGAGTTAATGAAAAATGGACTAAACCTAACTTCTGCATATAAAGGTGAGAAAATAACTGTTGGTAGAATGAAAGGAAAAATATCTATCGGTGCTAAAATTTACAAATTAACAAGTAAAAGTTTATTTAGTACCGCAAATTCTTCTTTTACTAATGCTGAAAATATCAAGACTTATTTAAATGCAAACATCTCAATCAAAGAAGGTGAACCAATTGTATTAAAAGTTTCTACTATTAATAGTAATGATAGTATATATAATAATATTACAGTAACAGAAAAGTCCGAAAGCATACCTGTTCAAGCAATTAACAAACCATTAGATATAGAAAGAATTATTACTCAATTAAAAAAGACTTCTAATACACAATTTGAATTTAATGATATTAGTGTTCAGCTAGATTCTAATTTATTTATACCCAATATTAGCATTATAAATGAACTTAGAAGACAAGCTTTAGCTAATATAGAAACTTGTGCTATACAAAAATTCAAAAGGAATTTAGATATAAAATATTCTCCAACTAGCAATATTTCACCACAAGTTACACAAAAGGATGTATCAGTTTGTTTTAATATCCTAGATGAAGTATTCGATTATACAAAACTTAATAACTTTAGTAACGCATATATTCCTTTAAAATATTTTTATAACAATAAATATTTTGAGATTATTAATACAATTGCAAAAAAAGCTGACATCTATGTGTATATGCCAATTATTATTCGTGGTAATTATAAAAATTTATTAGCAAATTATTTAAAATCTGCTATAGAAAACTTTGATGTTAAAGGTATTGTTTTTTCTAATATAGGAAATGTTGAATATTTAAAATTCATTAAAGAACAATATGGCAATAAATTAAAGTTAATAGCAAATTATACTTTAAATGTTTTTAATGATAATACTATAAAAGAGTTACTTGATTATGACATTGACTTAATAGAAATTTCACCAGAATTAAATAAAACTAATATTTCAGCACTTTGTAATTCTTATGGAGATAAGTTAGAAGTATTTGCTTATGGAAAACTTCCGGTAATGAATACAAATTATTGTTTTTTGGGCAAATCAAATAAATGCTATCCAAATTGTGATAAAAAATGTTTTGATACTTCTAAAAAATATGCTTTGGTTGATAGATTAGGTTTTGAATTTAGATTTATTCCTGACAATATTCAAACTGTTACAACTGTTTTTAATAGTAGAATCACATCAATTGAAACAAAAGATTTTAATGTTAAATCATGTAGAATCAACATCTTAGACGAAAGCATTGATGAAATTAATAAAGTTATAAATACTGTTTCAAAAGGAAATAGATTAGAAGGAAATATGTATACAAATGGTAATTTAAATAGAGAAATTTAGGAATTTTAGGAACGTTCCGGGATTTGGGGACGTTCCTTTTTTCCCTGTTTTGAATTTAAGAAGTCTTTGACATATGAAAATCTTTCCTATAAAAAATATATTTAGTAAATACGTACAACGCCAACAGACAGACACTTTTTATGGTGTCTGCCTGCTTTAATTTTATATCGGATTACTACTCAATTTGATAATTAATTCCATATTATCATCTTTTGCAGCTTTATTTTTCCTAATAGCTCCACATTTTTCGCATCTAAATATAATTACATAACCCTTTTTAGAATTTAATTCTATCCCAATTGGTTTTAAACTTCCATGGCATTTTTCTGCTCTATCTCCTGGATTTATATCTACATGTTTAGAATACAAACAATATGGACAATGATTTCTGCAAGAATATTCTAATTTTGGCACTAATTTTCCACAGTGTTCGCAAATAAATTCTTCATCTATTTCTGTAAATTTGCTATCTTTTAACATAATTAACTCCTAGTATTTAAAATCTCCATTTCCTAAAAATTCCCTTAATAAAGAATTTGTTGGTATTAAATCTTTTGGTATTTCCTCAAAATATTGTAGAATTTCGCATAATCTTTTTGCTTCTGAATATTCTGGCTCAGAACTATCAATTTCCTTTAGTAGTGGTAATGCCATTGTTTTTAATACTGAGATCTCATATACTAAAGAAGTATTAAACATAACATCTGCTTGTTCTTGATAAGGAAATATATTTTTTTGTTCCCCTCTATTTACTGATGGCCACATTCTTAAAGTATGAAGCGCAGAATATCCTCTGAATTGATAGTCTCTTACTATTCTTCTAATTAATCTTGAATCTGTTGTTGATATTCGATTAAAATAATCAATATTTAGTACCGTTAATGCACTAATATATATTTTAAACTTATTTTCTTTTGGAATACTCGCTGTTAACTTATCATTTAAGCAATGTATTCCTTCTATTACAAGTACATCATTTTTGTTTAATTTTAATTTATCTCCTCTATACTCTTTATGCCCTGTATGAAAATTAAATGATGGCGTTTCTACTTCTTCACCATTTAATAAACTTAAAATTTGATTATTAAATAAGTTCATATCTATAGCATTTATATCTTCAAAATCATAATTTCCATTTTCATCTTTTGGAGTATCTTCTCTTTCTACAAAATAGTTATCAACTGATATTGTAACTGGTCTTAATCCATTTAGTTCTAGTTGTAAACCTAACCTTTGTGCAAAAGTAGTTTTACCAGAAGAAGATGGACCTGCAATTAAAATAACCTTTGTATTCCTATTTTGTGCTATTTTATCTGCTATTTGAGAAATCTTTTTCTCGTGCAAAGCTTCATCTAATAAAACAATATGTTTTGCTTCACCATTTTGAACTTTTGTATTTAATTTATATAATGTATTTATATCTAATAATCTATGTATATTCTCGTAATCTTGAAGTGCTGATAATAATTTTGGATTATCTACAAATGGTTGTAATTTTGTTATATCTCTTCTATTTGGATATCTAATAATAAAACCATGTTTATATTTTTCTAATTTAAATATTTTCATATATTTTGTAGATATTGGCATAACACCATAAAAATAGTTATAATAGTCTTCACAATAATATAAAGTAACATGGTCTCTTTCTTTTATATCTTTTTGCAAAATACCTTTTAACGTTTTATTTTTTTCGTAAAATTCATCTGCCTCTTCTTTAGTCATTATAACTTTTGTAATTGGTAAATCTTCTTGAACTATTTCATTCATTCTGTTACTTACTGCTTCTAGCATTTCATCTGTAACTTTCATGTTGTCTATTTCAAAAAACATAGAATTTGATAATTGATAATCTACAGTTAATAAAGCTTTTGGGTATACTTCTGAAAAAGCTTTTGCCATTATATAACTTAGTCCTCTTATATAAATTCTAAGCCCATCTTTATCTGATATATCGATAAACTTTATATCAGTATCTTCTTTTAACATATGATTTAATGATTGTATTTGATTATTGCAAATACATGCAATAACATGTTCATTACATTCATTCTTAAACACATCAATTACTTTTTGTGGCTCTTGTATATCTATAGTTTTATCTTTATATGTTATTTTCATAGCATTCTTCCTTTCGTTTTTACTGCATAATATTTTATATTATATTGCTATTTAAGTCAAACTATTCTTAAAATCTGGCACATATTCTTCTTCGTGCTCACCCAAATCTTGCATATATCCATTCTCTATCCCAATTTTATATATATAGTCTTCTATTTGTTTGTATTCTTCAGTACCTATTTTTCTATTAAGCTCCTGTATATTTTTTGCTTTATATGTTGGAAAATATTGCGCCATAATACTTACATAAACTTCTTTTCCGATATTATCTATAATCCACTTTAAAATCTTTTTACTATTCTCGATTTCGTTTGGTAAGATTAAATGCCTTATTATTAAACCTCTTTTTATTATTCCATTTTCGTCTAATTGTGGTGGTCCAACTTGTTTATACATTTCTGTTATTGCTTTTGATGTTACTTCAAAATAATTATTTATATTTGAATATTTTCTACCTAATTCATTATTAGCATATTTAAAATCTGGTAGATATACATCAATATATCCTTCTAATAATCTTAACGTTTCTATGTTCTCATATCCATTTGAATTATATATTATTGGTATTTTTAATCCCTTTGTTTTTGCTAGTTTGATTGCTTCTATAATATGATAAACATACATTACTGGTGTTACTAAATTTATATTATGTGCACCTTTTTCCTGCTGTTCTATCATGCTTTTTGCTAAAAAATCTATATCTACTTCTTGCCCCATTCCTTCTTGACTTATTTTATAGTTCTGGCAAAATACACAATTAAAATTACAGTTTGAGAAGAATATTGTTCCAGAACCATTTGTACCACTTATACATGGTTCTTCAAAGTGATGTAATGATACTAATGATATTTTTAATTTATCTGTGGCTTTGCATCTTCCTACTCTTCCTTCTAATCTATTTATTTTGCACATATGTGGACATAGTTTACATTCTTTTAATTCTTCTAACATTTTTCTACCTTTCTTTTTACGTCTATTAATTATTATACCTTAAATTAACAAAGAAATGAAGAGACTAGATATAAAATATCTTTGCCCCTCCATTCTATACATTAAAACTCTACAATAAATTTATTCATCTTTTCACCTAAATTTATTGTACTTTTATTTTTAATTTCATTTTTTGGAATTACATACATCTTTAAATCTGCATTTAGTATAAATAGATAATCTATATTAGTATTTATTAACGTTTTATATTCTTTTCCTTTTGTTCCTCCACAACTTTTTAACGAAAGTTGATATATGTTATTTTTAGTTTTACACCCTGTAGCCTTTACTTGTACTTTAGCTAACTTTCCATCTTTTTCTATAACTAAATCATAATCTTGTGTATCATTTAAAGGAATAGATACAACATATCCGTTACTTGAAAAATATGCTATTGCCATTCCCAATCCTGAATTTCCTTTTTCCTTATTAGAAGAAAATTTCATTACGCTCCTTCGAACTTTTGTTTGCTTTTGGTTTTAAAAATAAAATACAAGTTTAGCTTGTACTTTATTGGTGGGCAGGGATGGATTCGAACCATCGTACTCAAATGAGAACAGATTTCTTACTACTATAGTTTTCACTACCATATACATGTTTGTAGTCTGGACTTTCTCTTTACCTTATCAATATGACTTAGGTATTGCCCGTTAAGTCTCTACACCTTATTTGCGATTTCTATAATTATTTGTCAATGCATGACAATTAGGACATAACAATTTTAAATTGTCAAAAGAATTACCTTTGTTATTTCCATTTACATGATGTAACTCCAAAGGAATATTAACACCATTCCATTTTTCTAAGCCACAAACTTCACATTTTAAAGGTTTCAATTTTTCCTTGATTAATCTGCATTTAAGTTTATAACTTGTTATAGGAATTTCATTATTAAAATATTTTTCTATAGGTTTTACATCTGCAGGAGAATGATTAACATTCCAACCCTGACCTAAAAAGTGTTTAGTACCCACTTGATATAAATCAATATATTTATCAAGCACTCGATAATTACCACCATATGGAGTTAAACCTAAT
>ENA-OOWZ01000663-OOWZ01000663.1-human-gut-metagenome-genome-assembly--contig:-NODE-663-length-18344-cov-4.543988_pt1 | contig 18344 bp, 16 predicted proteins | sample MGYA00241580_ERZ501329 | MGnify/ENA primary metagenome ERZ501329 (study PRJEB25962, sample SAMEA2042923) | human gut metagenome | biome: human gut; feature: human-associated habitat; material: faeces... | reverse complement strand
CAGTTAATGCGACTACTGGTGTATTAAAGTTAGGAAGTGACTTAAGTTCTTTAAGTGTTTCTACTCCATCTTTATTGGGCATCATTATGTCCATAACGCAAAGCGAAATGTCGCCGTCCAGCGCGCTTACTGCCGCCGCACCGTCATATACGTCCACGGTTTCAAATCCTTCGGATTTAAGATAAATGCCAAGTGACTCATGCACGTTTCTGTCGTCGTCAGCTATCAATATTTTGCCGCTGCTCATGTTTTTTACCTCCCATTTTATACATTGATTACATTATAACACCGCGACAGTTTTTTTCAAATCCTGCTGCAGCTATTTGCTGTATACTTCACACTTTGTTCGTATTCGTTCCCGTGCCTTGGCGCTTGGCAACAGTAAAGCTGAACACCACGCGGCCATCCTTGCTTTCGGCCCATATGCGCTCGCCCATCAGCTCCATTATCTCCTTCGCTATTGCAAGGCCAAGGCCCGTGCCTTCGCCTGTATGCGCCCTGTCCGCCTTATAGAACCGCTCAAACAGATGGTCTATGTCCGCTTCGGCTATTTCGCCGGGGTTGGATACGCTTATGGTGTATTTATCATCGTCCTCGCCCACGCTAAGGTCAACCTCGCCCGATGCGCTGTGCTTTATAGCGTTGTCAAGCAGGGCTATGAGCACCTGCTCGCACCTGTCAGGATTGCTGTACGCCTCATGCTCGCCTTCAGGCATGGACACGGAAAGCGTTTTTCCGTTATCCTTGGCTATCGTGCTGTATCTGTCCGCAACGTCGTATATCAAATCGTTCACGCTCATTTTGCAGCGCGCTATGGCAACCGTGCCCGATTGCAGCCGGCTCAGTTCAAGCAGATCGTCTATCAGGCGCGAAAGGCGCATGGCCTCATGCTGAATGTAGCCATAGTATCTCAGCCTGTCCTCGTCCTTCTTTACCAGCCCGTCGCACAGCGCGTCCGACAGGCCGCGTATTGATGCTATCGGCGTTCTAAGCTCATGGGACACGTTTGCAACGTAATCCCGCCGCGTCTGCTCAAGCCGCGCCGCCTCCGTAACGTCCTGTATCATTATTATGGCGCCTTCGTTCTTGCCGTCCGTGCCAAGGGCGGATATTGTGAAGCGCAGCACGGCTTCCTTATAGCTTTGTTCCGTCCAGCGGCTCACGCCGTCGGAAAGCACCTGTTCAACCATGGAATGGAGCTCGCCATACATTGGCGAATCCTCTATGCTTTCGCCATGTGCGCAGCCCATAAGCGTTACGGACGCGGGGTTGAACTGAATTATCTTTCCGCTTTCGTTAACGGCTATAACGCCCTCCAGCAGCCCGTCAAGCACGCTTTTCAGCCGGTTTCGCTCAAACGTAAGCGCGCCTATTGTGCCGCTGAGCGCGCTTGAAAGTTCGTTTAAGGAGCGGCCCAGCCGCGCCACCTCGCCGTCTCCTTTTTCAATAGCCCGCACGGAAAAATCCCCTTTTGTCATGGCTACGGCGGCTTCGTTCATCTTATTCAGCGGCTTTGTAAGCCCGCGCGATCCAAAGTACGCCACCGGCACCATTATAAGCGCCACCAAAAGCATGGCAAGCGGCAGCGATGAAGTAAGGTTACCCCAGCCCGTGCTGAGCTCGTCCATTGGCTTTACCAGGAACACCGCACCCATTATCGCGCCGTCGCTTGCGGTTATAGGCTCGCCTACCACAACGCCGGCCCTGCTGCCGCCCATCATTACCACGGCGCTGACCTCTCTGCCCGCAAGCACGCCCGCAAGATACGGCGCTATCATGTTAGTGTTCGCCTCAAGCTGGTCGTTCGTAATGCTACCGAAAAGTGTACCGTCAGCCGTATAAAGATACGGCGCAGCATCCCATATGCGCCTATCGTAATTGACTATGTTTTCAAAATCCTTGCGGCTCAGTATCCCTTCCATAAGGTCTGCCGCGCGGCTCGATATAAACTCAGCCCTCGGTATAAGTTCCTTCGTTTTCAGCTCACCATACTTCTTTATGCCCGCATAGCGAAAAACAAGCGCCGTAAGGGCGGCGCTCAATATAACCGTGAACAGCACAAGGCATACGGTTTTTATAAGCAAAGTATGCTTCATTATCTGCTTACCTCAAACTTGTAGCCAACGCCGTAAACCGTTTTTATGCTCCAGTTTACCGTTCCCTCCGCAGGCAGCTTTTGGCGTATGCGCTTTATCTGCGTATCCACCGCGCGCGTATCGCCGTAAAAATCATAGCCCCACACAAGCGAAAGTATCGTTTCCCGTTCATAAACCTTGCCCGGGTGCGATGCAAGAAGCTGGAATATCTCCACTTCCTTCGGCGTGAATGGCACACGCTCGCCTTTTACACGGACATCATAATTGTTTATGTTTATCTCAAGGTCGTCAAAGCGAAGCACCTGCTGCGGGTGCTCCTTCGCCATGGCAAGCCTTCTCAGCACCGCCTTTACCCGCGCCACAACTTCGCGCGCGCTGAACGGCTTAACTATGTAATCATCCGCGCCCAGCTCAAGGCCAAGTATCCGGTCTATCTCTTCTCCCTTTGCCGTTAGCATTATTATAGGCACGCGGCTTTTTTCCCTAAGCTTGCGGCATACGTCCGTGCCGGAAAGCTTGGGCATCATTATATCCAGTATTATAAGATCAGGCTTCTCCGTTTCAAATTTTTGCAGCGCTTCTTCGCCGTCCATCGCGCTTATATGTTCATAGCCCTCGTTTTCCAAATACATGCCAAGGGTTTCGTGTATCATTATCTGGTCATCGCAAATCATTATCTTCTGCGCAGCCATATCCTTTACCTCCCCAAATAGTGCTGTGTTTATGCTTGGATTATAATAAAAAAATTCCTCACTTTCAATATAGGTTCCCGCTTTGCCATAATTGTATTGAATTTTCGGCGCAAACGGCTATAAAGCAACCGCACCTGCGCTGCTTTTTACGGCTGCACGGGTGCGGATTCAGTCATTTATTCGATTTTACCTATCAGCGGCCTATCGTTATATCCTCAACGAAAAGGTGCTTCGCGGGCAGTTCGGGATGCATGGGCATCTTCTGCGCGGGTGCCGCTACTGCAGGCGCGGACGCGGGTGCCGGTGCTGCCTTGGGGGCTTCCGCCTTAGGCTCTTCCTTGGGCTTGGGGTTATTACGCTGCTCAAAGAACTTCATGGCCACCTGCGGGAACAGTGCATAGCTCAGCACGTCCTCTTCCTGACGCATAACGTCCTTTATCTCCTCGCGGTACTTTTCAAGCTCCGGCTTGAGCAGATCCGCCGGGCGGCAGGTTATAACTTCCGCATCGCCAATGGCCTTCTTGCGCACTTCTTCATTCACCTTTCCGGGCAGTGCGCCGTATTCGCCGCGCAGCAGGGCCTTGGATTCCTTAGAGAAGGTTTTGTACCTTCCGCCGGAAACCACGTTAAGCACGGCCTGTGAGCCGACTATCTGGCTGGTAGGCGTTACCAGCGGGGGATAGCCAAAGTCCTCGCGTACGCGGGGGATCTCCGCCAGCACATCGTAATACTTATCCTCTGCATTCAGCTGCTTAAGCTGGCTGATAAGGTTGGAAAGCATTCCGCCGGGAACCTGATATATAAGCGTGTTCGTATCAACGTTGAGCACCTTGGGATCAAGGAAGCCTTCATCCTTCAGCTTCTGCGCAACGCCGCGGAAATGCTTGGCGGCAACGGCCATCTTTTCAAGGTCAAGCCCTGTGTCGTACTCCGTGCCCTTCAGCGTTGCCACAAGGGACTCCGTAGCGGGCTGGCTGGTGCCGTTTGCAAGGGGGCTGAGCGCGCAGTCAACTATATCCACGCCCGCCTGTACGGCCATGAGATAAGTCATGTCGCCGGTGCCTGAAGTGTTGTGCGTATGCAGATGTATAGGCACGCTTATTTCTTCCTTCATGCGCTTTATCAGCGAATACGCATCATAGGGCAGCAGCAGATTCGCCATGTCCTTTATGCATATAACGTCCGCGCCCATCTGCTCCAGTTCCTTAGCCACCTTAACGAAGTAATCCTCGTTATGCACGGGGCTGATGGTGTAGCTTATGGCGGGTTCGCATATTCCGCCGTATTTCTTTGTATACTTTATGGCGGATTCAAGATTGCGCACGTCGTTAAGAGCATCAAATATCCTTATGACATCGATTCCGTTCTCTATCGCCTTGCGGCAGAACTGCTCCACGACGTCATCGGCATAATGCTTATAGCCCAGTATATTCTGGCCGCGGAAAAGCATCTGCAGCTTGGTATTGGGCAGCGCCTTTTTAAGCTTCCTCAGCCTGTCCCACGGATCCTCGTTGAGGAAGCGGAGGCAACTGTCAAACGTGGCTCCGCCCCAGCACTCCAGGGACCAATAGCCAATGCTGTCCAGCACTTCGCATGCGGGAAGCATATCTTCCGTGCGCATACGGGTGGCTGCCTGGGACTGATGCGCGTCCCTCAATATAGTGTCGGTAATAAATATTTTCTTGCTCATCCGGATTCCTCCTCGATAAGATGCTTTGTGTTATATCAGTGTACCCAATAGAGCGAAAGCAGAACGCCCGCAGCTATTGCGGAGCCGATAACGCCCGCAACATTCGGACCCATAGCGTGCATGAGCAGGAAGTTGGTGGGGTTATACTTGCGGCCCTCGACCTGAGCGACTCTCGCCGCCATGGGAACCGCGGAAACGCCCGCAGCGCCGATAAGGGGATTGATCTTGCCGCCGGTGATGAGGTAGAGCACCTTGCCGAGCAGCACGCCGCCTGCGGTCGAGAATGCGAATGCAAGCAGGCCGAGAACAACGATAAGGATAGTCCTGGGCTTGATGAATTCGTTGCCGTCGGCAGTTGCGCCGACAGTCAAACCGAGCATGATGGTGACGATATTGGAGAGCGCATTCTGAGCGGTGTCGCTGAGTCTCTCGGTAACGCCGCATTCCTTAAGCAGGTTGCCGAACATGAGCATACCGATAAGCGGAGCGGTGGAGGGAAGCATGAAGGCGCAAAGGACAAGCACGACGATGGGGAAGATTATCCTCTCGAGCTTGCTGACCTTGCGAAGCTGCTTCATCTCGACCTTTCTCTCTTTTTCGGTGGTGAGGAGCTTCATGATGGGCGGCTGGATAAGCGGGATAAGAGCCATATACGAATACGCCGCAAGAGCAATGGGGGCAAGCAGGTGATCCGCAAGCTGCATTGCGCTGTAGATAGCGGTGGGGCCGTCCGCGCCACCGATTATCGAGATAGCTGCTGCCTCCTGCGGGGTGAAGCCGAGCAGAAGAGCGATTATGAATGCAACATAGATGCCGAGCTGAGCGGCAGCGCCGAGCAGCAGGCTGATGGGGTTTGCAAGCAGCGGGCCGAAGTCGGTCATTGCGCCGATGCAAAGGAAGATAAGACACGGGAAAATCGAGCTCTTGACGCCGGCATAGATAAGGCGCAGCACGCCGTCCTCATACCAATGCGCCGCAGCGACTCCCTCGGGCAGCTCTGTCATCAGACCCGCCGGGTCAGCCATAAGGCCTGCGTCGGGGAGGTTTGCAAGAAGCATACCGAACGCGATGGGGAGAAGGAGCAGGGGCTCGAATTTCTTGCCTATGGCAAGATAGATAAAAAGGAAAGAAAAGCCGATCATAACGGCCTGCTTCCATGTCAGAGCAGCAAAGCCGGAGGCCTCCCATATTCCTTTAAGAACATCAAGTACGTTCATGTGAGCCTCCCTCAGCCGATAACGGCAAGGACGGCGTCGGTATCGACGTTTGAGCCCTTCTGGACAAGGATCTGCTTGATAGTGCCCGCTGCGGGAGCGACGATCTCATTCTCCATCTTCATAGCCTCGAGGATAACGATGATATCGCCCGCGTTGACTGCGTCGCCGACAGCCTTATTGACGGCAAGAATTGTGCCGGGCATCGGTGCGATGACCTTGGTGCCGTCGGCGGGGGCTGCTGCGGGTGCAGCAGGGGCGGCAGGAGCTGCGGGGGCGGGTGTCGGGGCTGCCGCAGGTGCGGCGTCGGTGACAGAAGTGATTACTGCCTCGGTCTCCTCGACCTCGACCTCATAGCTTTTACCGTTAAGGTTTACTATATATTTCATGATTATTTATCCTCCGTTATCTTGATGGATTTGAAGCTCAGTCTGTTAAGCGGGATGCCGCTCTCATTGCTGACTATTGCCATTATGACCGCTGCGGTGGGCTCGTCAACGCCGACAAGCTGAACGCCTGCGCTCGGTGCTGCGGGAGCAGCGACGGGTGCGGCTGCAGGAGCGGGTGCCTCGGCGGCGGGGGCAGCCGACTTCTTGGAGACTGCGCCCTCAAGCGCTCTGACTATCTTTGAAATGCCCTGGATGAGCACGGCGAGGATGCCGAGCTCAACGAGGACGATCAGAATGCCTACGAGCGCAACGATGAGCATACTGCCCGTCAGCTCCAGATTATTCGGAATATTCTTGATTATCTCGATAATGTTGATGTTGTCACTCATACTCTTTCACCTCAATCGACCTTTCTTATGGTATAGGAGAAGGTGTTCTTTTTCTTAGCGTCCCTCTTGTCAAAGAAAGCCTCTGCCTGAGTGGGGAACGCAATATAGGAGAGCACGTCCTCATCGCAGGTCGCTCTGCTGCCGAGATAAGCTCTCGCAGCCTCAACGCCCGGCTCAAGAGTATCGGCAAATCTGCCGGTGTAGGGCTTCTCGTCGCCGAGGACGAGCTTCTGGAGCTCGGGGCTGACTTCGCCGGGAGCCTTGCCGTATTCGCCCTTGATATAGCTCTTGACTTCCTTGGAGATATTCTTGTATCTCTCGCCTGCGAGGACGTTGGCGGTCGCCTGGACGCCGACCATCTGGCTCATCGGGGTGACAAGCGGAGGATAGCCGAGATCCTTACGGACTCTTGGAGTCTCCTCAAGCACTTCGTCGAGCTTATCGAGCTTCTTCTGAGCCGTAAGCTGGGCGACAAGGTTTGAGAGCATACCGCCGGGGATCTGATAGATAAGGGCGTCGGTCTGAGTGCCCATAACGACGGGATTCAGCAGGCCGCTCTTGAGCGCCTTATCACGGATGGGCTTGAAGAAATCGTTTATCTCCTTGCAGACCTTCTCATCGACGCCGACCTCGTAGCCGAGCTGTCTGAGAGCGTATACAAGGGTCTCGGTGGCGGGCTGTGAAGTGCCGCCCGAGAAGCTGGAGATAGCGGTGTCGATAACATCCGCGCCCGCCTCAACGCACTTGAGCAGGGTCATGAAGCCGAGGCCGGTGGTGGAGTGGGTGTGGACAACGACGGGAACCTTGACGGTCTCTTTGAGAGCCTTGACAAGGTCATAGCCCTCCTTGGGGCTCATAATGCCCGCCATATCCTTAACGCATATTGAGCCTACGCCGAGGGATTCGATCTGCTTTGCAAGCTTGACATAGCTCTCAAGGTTATGAATGGGGCTGAGGGTGTAGCATATCGTGCCGGAGGCGATGGCGCCGTTCTTGAGCGTCTCATCGACCGCCACTTCGATATTGCGTACATCGTTAAGCGCGTCGAAGATACGGATTATGTCGATGCCGTTCTCAACGCTCTTCTTGACGAAAAGGCGCACGACATCGTCGGGGTAATGCTTGTAGCCGAGGAGATTCTGACCTCTGAGAAGCATCTGGAGCTTGGTATTCGGGCAGGCCGCTCTGATCTTGCGCAGCCTCTCCCACGGATCCTCATTGAGGTAACGCAGGCAGGAGTCGAAGGTGGCTCCGCCCCAGCACTCGAGTGAGTAATAGCCCGCTTTGTCCATCGTGCTGAGAATCGGCTCAAAATCGCTGAACGGCATTCTCGTGGCTATCAGAGACTGGTTGGCGTCTCTGAGCACTGTCTCTGTGAAATTAACTTTCATGGCTTTTTATCCTTTCTGGAGCCGGGGCAAAGAAGCCCCGAGAACGATTTACATGGGTCAAAATACGATGCGCTCGGCAATGTAATCCTCAAGCGCGTCAACGGGGATCCTCTCCTGCTGCATGGTGTCTCTGTCTCTGACGGTGACGCAGTTATCCTCAAGGGAGTCGAAATCGAAGGTGATGCAGATAGGCGTGCCTATCTCATCCTCGCGGCGGTAACGCTTGCCGATGGAGCCGGTCTCGTCGAAGTCCACCATGAACTTCTTCTGCAGCTTCTCATAGACCTTGAGAGCGTCGGGCGAGAGCTTCTTGGAAAGGGGCAGGACCGCCGCTTTATAAGGAGCGACGGCGGGGTTGAGGTGGAGCACGACTCTGGTGTCGTTCTTCTCGGCGTCGATGACCTCCTCGTCATATGCTTCGCAAAGCAGGGCGAGCACCGTTCTGTCAAGGCCGTAGGTGGACTCGATGATGAACGGGATGAATTTTTCATTGGTCTCGGGGTCAAGATAATCCATCTTCTGACCGCTGTATTCCTGATGCCTCGTAAGGTCGAAATTGGTTCTGTTGTGGGTGCCGTTTATCTCGCCCCAGCCGAACGGGAAGAGAAACTCGATATCGCACGCCGCCTTGGCGTAGTGGGCGAGCTTCTCGTGGTCGTGGAAGCGGAGATTCTCGGGATTGATGCCGAGATCCTCGTAATACTGTCTGCCGTACTGCTTGAAGTATTCGTAAAGCTCGGTGTCAGTGCCCTCTTTGCAGAAGGTCTGGAACTCCATCTGCTCAAACTCAATGGTGCGGAAGGTGAAGTTGCCGGGGGTTATCTCGTTTCTGAAGGCCTTGCCTATCTGGCCGATGCTGAACGGCAGCTTGGCTCTCATCGAGCGCTGCACGTTGAGGAAGTTGACATATTCGCCCTGAGCGTTCTCGGGTCTGAGATAGATAACGCTCTTAGCGTCATTGGTAACGCCCCTGTAGGTCTGGAACATCAGGTTGAATTCCCTGATAGGGGTGAAGTTATGCTTGCCGCAGTGGGGGCAAGGAATTGAATGAGCCTTGATAAACTCAAACATCTCGTCCTTGGTCATGCCGTCGGCATGAGCGTTGGGGTCAAAGTCGTCGATGAGGTTATCCGCTCTGTGACGCATTTTGCACTCCTTGCAGTCAAGCAGAGGGTCGGAGAAGCTGGCAACATGGCCGCTTGCCTCCCATACTCTGGGGTGCATGAGGATATCCGCGTCGACCTCATAGCTGTTTTTTCTCTCCTGGATAAATCTCTTTCTCCACGTGTCTTTGACGTTATTCTTCAGCCTTGCGCCGAGGGGGCCGTAGTCCCAAGTGTTGGCAAGGCCGCCGTAGATCTCGCTGCCGGCGAAAATGAAGCCTCTGCCCTTGCAAAGAGCGACGATTTTATCCATGGTTTTTTCCTGATTTTTCATCATATCCAAAACTCCCGCCATTATAATGATATTGTGTTATATCATACATTAAATATCCGTCAAAGTCAATATTTTACGGCTCGGATAAGGTAGAAAAAAAGGCTGCTTTATGCAGCCTTTTTGGTTAAAAATACTATAGTAACCGCTGCGTCAGCAATTCTTGTTGCTTATCGGCCGCCTTATAAGCAGCCCGAGCAGGGCGGGGCCGTTGAACGGTATCAGCGGATAGAGGTAGCACTGCCCCGTGACCGTCTTTGTCGTTGCGAGCAGCAGCGCTATGAGCACGACCCCGCCTATCAGACCCCAGAGGTCAAAGAACGCCACAAGGATTATCAGCACCACGCGCAATATCTTGAAGGCATAGCCCAGCTCGAAGCTCGGCTGAGCGAAATTCGACAGGGCGACAAACGCCATATAGAGCACGACCTCGGGCACAAACCAGCCCGCCGACACGGCGAATTCGCCGAGCACCAGCGCCCCTATCACGCCGAAGGAGCTGCTCAGGGCATTCGGTGTATTGATGGAGGCGAGGCGCATTGCGTCTATGACAAGCTCCACTATCAGCAGCTGCACCAGCACGGGCACGGAATTCGGCTCCTCTATCCTTATAAAATCGAGCCATTGCGGGATATGATCGGGATTCTTGGTAAGCAGATACCACACGGGAATAAGCAGCAGAGTGAGGGCAAAGATTATCATGCGGACTATACGCATATACGACCCGACGAACGGGGACATATAGTAATCGTTGGTATCCTGCAAAAAATCGAATATACCTGTCGGGATTATCATTGCGGCGGGCGAATTATCGGTGAGTATCACTATGCTCCCCTCGAGCACGCTTGCTGCGGCGGCATCCGGGCGCTCGGTATACCTGACCTTTGGGAACGGGTTATACCTCTGCTTCGGTACAAGGCACTCTATCAGGCTCTGCTGGCTCATCGAGAGCGAATTTATGCGTATGCCGTCTATCTTTTTTCTCACAACGTCGAGCAGCTCGGGCTTCGCCTTGCCGTCCATGTAGCAGATAACGATATCCGTCTTTGCCTTCTCGCCCGCCGAATGCGCCTCCATTGTGAGGGCGGTGTCCCTTATCCTGCGGCGAATGAGGGCGGTATTGAAAACTATCGTCTCCACAAAGCCGTCGTGTGCGCCGCGCAGAACTCTGTCGTTCTCCGGCTCATCGACCGAGCGGGAGGGATAGGTTCTTGCATCTATCACTATCGCCTCGGCGAAGCCCTCGACTATCATACCGACCGCGCCCGAGAGCACCGCGGTGATGAACTCCACTCTCTTGGCGACCACATCCGTCTCCACATATGGCACATAGGTGTCTGCAAAGGCTCTGGTGTCGGCAAGCCCCTGTATCACGTCGTCCGTGGCCTTCATAAAATAAGCCATTATTTTCTCCATAAGGTCATCCTTACAGAAGCCGTCGACTAGATAGAGCCTCGCACGCCTGCTGCCGACCTTCACTTCTCTGCCCAGCAGGTCAAAGCTCGCCTTGAGCCTGAACGCCGCGTCAAGCTCGGCAACGGTCTTGTCGTAATTCGGCACAAACACATTCTCCACTTTTTCTCATCCCCGCATATTATAAAAATATCCTTTATATTATTTCACCGCATTTCAGCGATATTCATTATAGAGATTGACAATAGCGTTCCATGTCAGGGCGCCGACGGCTCCCGTCTGCTCAAGCCCGCTGAGCTTCTGCACGGCGATAACGGCATTCTTCGTCTCATTGCCGTATACTCCGTCCACCGCGACGCTCGGCACGGCGGAGTTATTCGCCGCTATCACGTTAAGGAACGTCTGGAGCTGAGTGACCACATTGCCGCTCGCGCCGGTAGTTATAACATATCCGGGGTAGAGCAGCGAGGAATATGAGCGGTATTCGTCGGGCAGCGAATTGAGCGTGCTGAAATAAGCGTCCTGAAGCCTGTTCCATGTGTCTCTGCCGACTATTCCGTCCGCCGTCAGGCCGTATTCGCTTTGGAACGCCTTGACCGCATTCTCGGTCGCCGGGCCGAATATGCCGTCGGCGTCGATCGAGGGCAGGCGGTTATTAAAGAATGAAAGAAAATTAAGATAATATTGTATCAGCTTCACTTCGTTGCCCCTGCTGCCGCGGCGCAGCGAGGTGCTGTATATCCTGTCGATATCCGATATGGTTATTCCCTCGGAATAAAGCTCCGACACCTTTATGACGGCGTTATATATCCTTTTTATTTTATACCACGTCGCCCTGCCGACAATGCCGTCCACGGCGAGGTTGAATATGCTCTGGAACTGCCGCACCGCCGCCCTCGTGGTCGCCTCAAACACACCGTTGGTCTGCGGGATATTCGGTATCGACGGGTAGTTGCGCCTGATCCTGTTGAGCTGGCGCTGGATCGTTCGGACATCCTCACCCACCGTGCCGAGGCGCAGCAGAGTGCCGGGGTAGGATTCCCTGATATTCTTGACGGGCACATTTCTCACAAGGTTGATATCCGAGCCGTAATAATTGCGGAGTATCTGTATCGGAGTTCTGCCCTGGTTTGCCAGGGTGACGGTCCCCCACTGCGACATTCCCTTGCAGGTGACGTTTTTGCCGTCGCAATACTCGGCGAAATACGGCTGTATCTGATTGCCCTTTGTGATGTAGCTGTTGAATATCTCGTCGACTATCCTGCTGATATTGCCGAAGATATCCCTGCCGTCGATATACGCCTGATCGTAGGCGGTGGAGTTTGTGATATCGAAGTTATAGCCTCTGCTGCGGTAATACTCCGTGTAAATTCGATTGAGCGCAAGGGAAATCTGGGCGTATATGTTCGCCCTGAGCGAATTCTCGGGCCAGGTGGGGTAGACCTCGCTTGAAGCCACATTCTTTATGTAGCCCGTGAACGGGACCCGCACATTCTTTGCCGAGGAATCCGGCCTGCCGAGGTGAACGGTGATGAAATCGGGTATAACGGGTGTTGCCATGCTCTCGCCCTCCTCAAAGTGAATTCCGCTCGGACTGATCCACCACTATCGGATCGGGCTCCTGAGCGCCCGCCGCCTTAGCCAGCATAGCGACCGGCTGAATGGACTCCGTGTCCGAGAATACCGGCACATTGGTGAATATCGCTCTGACAAATGAGGGGTGCTCGACATAGACCGAGTAGACGGCGAACGGCACCCTGCCGCCGTTATCCTCCTGCTGCGAGATGGACTTCGGCGGAGCGGGCAGAGTGACAGAGGCGCTGCTGCCGTTTACATTTGTAAGCCCGTCGAATACCGTCACGTTGCCGCTCGGCAGGGGCAGGAATATCATCACTCTTGCGCTGCAAATGCCGAAGGCTCTGTTGGCGGCGGTGGCCTCAACTCGCATGGTGCCCGTTTCGTCGTTTGCGGTGAGGAATTCGTTTATCTCTCTGCATCTGCGCCGCTGCTCCTCCGTGGCGGTCGGCTCGTTTGCGATTATCTCGCAGCTCTGCCGCAGCAGCCTCGGGATATCCGCCGACGCCGACTGATTATTCATCGTGTCGGGCGTGTTGCTGCCCGACATTGAGGCAAGATTCCTTGCGGGCGTTATCTGCACCTGCGCCGGCTCGGCTTCGGCCTCCGGCTCAGGCTCGGGTTCTGGCTGCGGCTCCGGCTCGGGCGTCGGGGCGGGCAGAGGGTCGCTCCTGTCACGCTCATAGCTTGTGCCGCCGCTCTCGGCGTCCATCTGCCGTTTCTCCCGCTCGTCAGGCTCCTCGCCCACGGAATTCTTTCCGCTATTCATCCTGCTGAATTCGATAAGCTCCCGTCTGTATCTGTCCATGAGCCTCTCCAACTCTCGATTATCCATAGCACGACCTCCTGTTTAGTTTGCTATCAACAATATATTTTCGTTCAAACAAAAATGTTCCTCTTACAGAGAAAAAGTATTCCAAAGCCGCCGCATATATGATACAATGTATATATGACGGGCGGGCTTTGAAAAAATTCGTTTTTTTCTGTCACCTTTTGCCCTCCCGCATCGTGTATATAATGAAAGCGACAAAAGGAAAGCGGTGATGCCCTTGGAGGTTGTCAGACTCGACCCGCAGAGAGCGGAAAACGCGGTCAATGCCTACGGCGACTCCCTGCTCCGCCTGTGCTCGGTAATGCTGGGCAACAGAGAGGACGCTCTCGACGCCGTGCAGGAGACCTTTCTCAAGTACATGACCAAGTCCCCCGCCTTTAACGACTCGGAGCATGAGAAAGCATGGCTGCTCAGGGTCGCCTCAAACGAATGCAAGGATATGCTCAGAATGCGCAGGCACAGCAGCTTCCTGAGCCTTGACGATATCAGGGAACTGGGAGCCGAAAGTGAGGACGATGCGCAGGTCCTCGCCCTGCTCTGCTCACTCGACGAGAAATATCGGGCGGTGATCCAGCTGCATTACGTTGAGGGCTACAAAATTAACGAGCTTGCAGAGATACTCGGCATCACGCAGGCCGCCGTCAAGAAGCGGCTCCAGCGCGGCCGTGAGGCTCTGCGCTCGATGATGGAAAAGGAGGCGGAATGATGGACGATATTTTTGAAAAACTGCAAAGATCGCAGGACGGGATAAAGCTCTCAAACGACGAAAAAGCGCGGCTCATCTCTTCCTGCCGCGCCGAGCCCGCAAAGCAAAAGAGATCGGCCCGCAAGCGCGTCATAGCGCTCTCCGCAGCCGCCGCGGCAATTGCGATAACGGCGCTTTTCGCCGTGCCGAATATGCTCCTCGCAGGCAGCAAAGGCTCCGACTCGGCCTCTCAGGAAAAGGGAGATTTCTTCTATGCTTCGGAGGAGAGCTTTGACGGGTATGTCGGCAGCAATAATCAAGAGCAAGCCGCCGATGTGGCAACAGACATTTTGCATCAGTCTTACAGGACGATATACTACTTGATCCCTCAGCAATTCATCGACCTCGCGGACGAGGACGAATATGAACGCTGGTGCGGAAGCCAAAACACATACGACGGGATGGCGATAGTCGGATTTATCAGGCATTTCGGCATATCAAAGGAAGAGTTTGACAAGGCAAACAGGCTGTACGCCGCCTCGCTCGCCGAGAAATACGGTGTCTCTCCCCTGCTGATGCCCGCCGACTACCCCGAGCAGGAGGAGTATGAAGTATTCAACTCCGATATCATCTATTCCGGCGATGACGAACGAATCAGCGAATACTATTTAAAAAAAGAATACCCCTATCAAAGCGAAGCGGAATTCGCCGCCTCGGGCAAAGGCTCTGACGCGGTCGAATTTCAAACTGAATAAAGAAAGGTGACAATTATGAAAAAGCTACTCGCGATCCTCGCCTGCCTGCTCATTCTCTGCTCGTTCGCAGCCTGCGCGGCGGGAAGCAAGGCGGCACCCGGCAACGAGCTTTACGCCGATCAGGCGGCAGCGGAGGACGGCATATCCTACGGCTCGATAAAAGGCGACGGCATGAGCGAAGAGGTCTCTCAGGTCACTTCGGCCGACGGCGCTATCGAGGAGAAGATAGTCAAGACCGTTAATCTGACGGTGGAGACCAAGGAATACGAGCAGTATATCTCCGCCATCCGTTCGGACGTGGCTGCGGCGGGCGGATATGTCGAGACCTCCTCGCTCAACGACAGCTACTCGGGCAGAAACTCCCGCTATGCGAGCTTCGTTTTCAGAATTCCCGCCGATAAGCTCGACGAATTCCTGCAAAAGGCCGGCGAGAACGGCAAGATCACATTCCAGAAGGAGGATCAGCTCAACGTAACGCTCGAATATGTGGATATCCAGAGCCGCATCAAGGCCTACACCACCGAGCGCGACACGCTTCTTGAATTGCTCAAGAAGGCCGACGACCTCAAGGACGTTATCTCAGTGCAGGAGCGCCTCTCAGACGTCAATTATCAGATAGAGAATTACACCTCTCAGCTCAGGGTGCTTGAGAACAGGGTAAGCTACAGCACCGTGAGCCTTGACCTCTATGAGGTCGAGCGTGTGACCGAGGACGAGACCTCGCTCAGCGGCGAGATCAAAAACGCCCTTGCGGAGAATTGGAGTAACCTGAAACAGGGTATCCGCGATTTCATCGTGTGGTTCGTCGGCGGGCTGCCGATAATCATACCCGTCGCCGTGCTGATAGCGGTCGCAATCATCGTTCTGTGCAAGGTCATCAAAAAACGCAGGGCAAAGAAAAATATAGGCTGATAAACCGAATATTCGGCTCCACGCGGGCGGCTCAATACGGGCTGCCCGCAGCTTTTTAATATATATTAGCACTCTCAGCCTGAGAGTGCTAATATTTACAAACAGTTAACAAACAGATAACAAAATATGCAATAACGGGGGATATAATATGATCGTCAAATGAAGAAAGGCAATGACAAAGGAAGCGATACCAATGAATCGGATAAAGAATTCTCAAAGCGTTTCGGCCTCCGATTCGGCCGAAAACAAAAAATAAAATGAATCGGAAAATATAATTTTCGGAGGATTTTTATTATGTTTGAACTCAGACCTTATACCCGCAGGAATCACATGGCTAACTACAATCCGTTCCGTGAGATGGACGAATTTGAAAAGAATTTCTTCGCAGACCCGTTCTCAATGTTTGACACCGGTGCCATTGCGGAGTTCAAGACCGATATTACCGATAACGGCGACAGCTACCTGCTGGAGGCCGACCTGCCCGGATTCGACAAGAAGGATATCAAGCTCGACATCAACGGCGATTGGCTCACCATCAACGCCGAGCGTCACTCGGAGCATGAGGAAAAGGATAAGAAAGATAAGTACATCTGCTGCGAGCGTTCCTACGGCTCCTACAGCCGCCGCTTCAATGTATCTGGCGTCAAGACCGACGAGATAAAGGCGAAGTACGACAACGGCGTGCTGAAGCTTACCCTGCCCAAGAAGGGCGAGGAGCTCCCCGAATCCCATCACCTTGAAATCGAATAAAGCCCTGTATCAAAGAGGGGCAGCTTCGCGCTGCCTCTCTTTTTTTCACCGTTTCTTCCTCGCGGAATAAGCTGTAAATGGAGAACTCCAAGGAGGAATGGTATGAAATCAGATCTGACTTTAGATAGAATCCCCGTCGGTGAAGCGGTCACGGTCGCCTACCTCGGTGAGAGCGGCATACGCCGCAGGCTGACGGATATCGGGCTGGTGCGCGGTGCGGAGACGGTCTGCATAGGCGAAAGCCCGCTCGGCGACCCGAGGGCTTATCTCATCGACGGTGCGGTCATAGCCCTGCGCCGCCGTGACTGCTCGGCGATTAGCGTTATTCGGCAGGGTGATAACGGTGAAAACGGATAACACCCGCCCCGTTATTGCTCTTGCGGGCAACCCGAATGTGGGCAAGAGCACGGTATTCAACAGCCTGACGGGGCTGAGACAGCACACGGGCAACTGGTCGGGCAAGACCGTCGAAAACGCTTACGGCGGCGTTAAGCTCGGCGGCGCTGAATACACCGTCGCCGATCTGCCTGGAACATATTCGCTGACCCCACACTCCGCCGAGGAGGAGGCCGCCCGTGATATGCTCTGCTTTTCTTCTCCGTACGCCGTGACGGTCGTCTGCGACGCCGAGCGCATTGAAAGAAGCATGGCTCTTGTGATGCAGGCGGCTGAAATATGCCCCAAAACCGTAGTATGCGTGAACCTCATGGACGAAGCGCGACGCAACGGAGTTTCGCTCGATTTGGATATTATTTCCCGTCGGCTGGGGCTGCCCGTCGTCGGCGTTACCGCCCGAAAGCACCGAGGAGCAGAGCCGCTGAAAAAAGTATTGGCAAATCTCGATAAATATGAATTCTCACCCGTAAACATAAGATATCCCGAGCCTGTCGAGCAGGCAATTTCGCTCATAGAGCCTATCGTCACGGCAAAGCAGAGCAGGTTCAACGCAAGGTGGCTCGCAGTGCGCCTGCTTGACTGCGACACCGCGCTGAAAGACGGGCTTAGCAAGTCGCTCGGCAACGAATTTTTTGACGACCCCGAGCTGCGGCTCGCTCTGGCGAGGGCAAAGGCTCTGCCCGGGCTGCGCGACCTCACGGGTGACGAGCTCGGCGACATGATAGCCGAGGGCACGGTTGCTACGGCGCACGATATCTGTATGGGAGCGGTTAAAAGGTCGAAAAGCCATTCGGAATTTGACCGCCGCCTTGATAAGCTCCTCACCGGCAGGCTGACCGCCTACCCCGCCATGCTGCTGATGCTCGCTCTCGTGCTCTGGCTCACCGTCAGCGCCGCAAACTACCCCTCCGCCCTGCTCTCCGAGCTGCTTTTCGGCTTTCAGGATAAACTGACGGCGCTGTTTATTCGCCTGAACGCTCCCGAATGGCTGCACGGCTGCCTCGTGCTCGGGGCGTACCGGGTGCTGGCGTGGGTGGTGTCGGTGATGCTGCCGCCGATGGCGATATTCTTCCCGCTTTTTACCCTGCTTGAGGATCTGGGCGTGCTGCCGAGGATAGCCTATAACCTTGACCGCCCCTTTGCCGCCTGCAACGCTTGCGGCAAACAGGCGCTGACAATGTGCATGGGCTTCGGCTGCAACGCCGTAGGCGTGACGGGCGGCAGGATAATCGACTCTCCGCGCGAACGCATCCTCGCCGTGCTGACAAACAATTTCGTTCCCTGCAACGGCAGATTCCCGACGCTTATAGCCCTCGCGGGCGCATTCTTCATCGGCACGGGGACGGCTTCAATGCTGCTCGGCTCACTCGCCGTGACCGCCTCCGTGGTGATCGGTGTGTTGATGACCTTCGCCGCCACAAAGCTGCTCTCGGCAACCCTGCTTCGCGGCTCGACCTCGGCATTCACGCTCGAGCTGCCGCCGTATCGTGCGCCGCAGGTCGGCAAGGTGATAATCCGCTCCGTGCTCGACCGCACCCTCTTTGTGCTCGGCAGGGCAGCCGCCGTCGCCGCACCCGCGGGGCTGGTCATCTGGGTGGCGGCAAACATCAATGTCGGCGGGGCTTCGCTGCTGGCGCACTTTGCCGAATTTCTCGACCCTATAGGGCGGGTAATGGGGCTTGACGGCGTGATACTCACCGCCTTTATTCTCGGCTTCCCCGCCAACGAAAT
>ENA-OOWZ01000654-OOWZ01000654.1-human-gut-metagenome-genome-assembly--contig:-NODE-654-length-18596-cov-2.663772_pt1 | contig 18596 bp, 21 predicted proteins | sample MGYA00241580_ERZ501329 | MGnify/ENA primary metagenome ERZ501329 (study PRJEB25962, sample SAMEA2042923) | human gut metagenome | biome: human gut; feature: human-associated habitat; material: faeces... | reverse complement strand
CAGCAGCCGTTACGGTGAGACAATAGTGGATTTTATTTGTTATAATATGTTATAATATATAGTATTTTGGAGAATAAAAAGGATTCTCGGCTTTTATGTCGAATAAAAGACAAGATATAATATGGGAATTTCTTTGGTCATTTTTTTGATTAAGGATAGATTAGGAGGTCTGGCTATGCGCAGAGCAGTTTGTCCAGGAAGCTTTGATCCTGTTACCAAGGGTCATATTGATATTTTTGAAAGAGCAAGTGCGATGTTTGATGAGCTGATTATCAGTGTTTTTCATAATCCCGGTAAGGATAAGGCCATGTTTTCCATGGAAGAGCGTGTGGAAATGCTTAAGGAAGCAACCAAGCATATTCCTAATGTAAGAGTAACCTGTTTTTCCGGATTGCTGAACGAATTCTGCAAAAAGGAAGAGGCTCCTTTTATCGTCAGAGGCTTGCGTGCTTTTACCGATTTCGAATATGAATTCCAAAGAGCGTTGCTTTTGAAAAAAATCGATAATGATCTGGAAACAGTTTTTATTATGACCAATGCCAAATATTCCTTCGTCAGCTCCTCCGGTGTGCGCGAGCTGGCAACCTTTGGCGGTCAGCTGAAGGATTTGGTACCTGAATGTATTGAAGAACGCGTACGCAAGCATGTTTACAAAAAGTTTGAATAGATTTTAGAGGGGTTGATATCATGATTGAACGCAACAAAACTAACGTAGCACTTGATGGACTTTTTGAGCAATTTCTTAATTTGATATCCGAGGCAAGACGTGTTCCTTTGGTAGATAAGATTATGGTTGATGAAAATGATCTGCTGAATATTATCGACGATCTCAAGGAAGCAATTCCGCGCGAAATCAAAAGCGCTAACCAGGTATTGGAGGAGCAGAAGAATATTGTCAACAAGGCTTATGCCGATGCTGACCGTATAGTGCAGCAGGCCAAGGATGAGGCTGAGCGCATTGTCAGCGTTGCCAAGGCTGAGGCTGATGCCAAGGTACAGCAGGAGGAAATTGTTAAGCAGGCTAATGCTGCGGCAGAAGATATCAAAGCCAATGCGCTGCGCTATCAGGAGGAAACTAAGACTGCTGCCGATGACTATGCTTTGCAGGTAAAGCAGGATTCCCTGCAATATGCAGAGGATATGCTGGCTTATCTGAGCGGTAATCTGTCCAGTGCTTTGAAAGGCCTGGAAGAAAACAAAGTAAACGTAGAAAATGAGATGCAGAATCTTAAGCTTCCGGCAGTTGCTGAGGAGGATCCCGTACAGGAAGCTCCCGAGGAAGAATAAGAGCAATATAAAAGCTGTAACAACGAGCGTTATGCAAACGCGCCTGCGTTACAGCTTTTTTGTTGCCTTACAGCAGATTTCGCCGGTATAGGCTGATATTATATTTTGCTGCGGATATAGACGGGTGCCTGATAAAAGTCATTGCCGCTGCGGTTGAGTGCTGCATCTTTCTGCAGCAGGGACCACAGGTCGGTAGCGGTTACTTCTGCTGACAGTTGTGTTCTGTAAGCGGCGTTGTCGTTGTACAGTGCGTTTTTACCAAGCTTGTTGATGATTGGCAATTGAGCGTTTGTTTTCATCTTGTGCAGCAGCTGACGGCCGGTGTTGTTGAAGGCCAGCACGCGCAGATAGGCCGGGACTTGCTGCTGCCATACTGCTTTCGGGCGGTCTAAAATTATTTGCAGCAGCAGGCGGCGAATACGGCTGGCAGTGTAGCGCTTGCTGCTGCAGGCAGCGAGCGCTGCCTGCAGGCTTGTGCAGTCAGCGGCCTTGCTGAGCAGGTTTTCGATACCTTCGCTGGCCTCGCAGCGCTCTGCTAGCTGCTGTGGCGTGAGCAGACGCAGGCGATATTTCAGCAGCTGCCACAAAAGCTGTGCATCATAGCCTCCGGCCGCAAGAGCTGCGTGCATATAGTCCGGCACAGCCTGCTGCCAGCTTTCGTTACCGTCCGCCATTGCCCGGCGGATGGCGCTGGCGCTGGCTATACTGTTGCCGATAGCGGTGGAGTTATAGCCCTCGTCCGTGCGCTGCAGATAAAGCGGTTGAATGTCTGCGGCAGTTTGCAACAGTGCCTTGGTATATTCCAAGGCCAAAATGTCATTGGGAGTGCGGAAGGCTGTATTCGCGCCTAAAATTTTTTCCCAGGCCTGCGCATAGCTTAAGCCGCTTTGCAGCAGCTCGCGCAGCCTTGCTTGCGCTTCAGCGCTGCAGGCAAGGCGTGCTGCGGCCACAAAATCACTTTGCGGGTGTTCTGTGCCGCAGGCAAGCGTGTTGACGCAGCCTGTGGCTGCTAAAAGCTGCACAGCGCCCTTGGCAAAGAATTCGGCACTGCGCAGTGTAAAGACGCAGGGGAGCTCCAGCACCAAATCGGCACCGCCCTGTACTGCGCAGGAGGCGCGCTTCCATTTGCTTAAAACGGCAGGCTCGCCGCGCTGCATAAAGCTTCCGCTCATGACGACGATTAGCGGTTGCTGCGTCAGTCGCTTTGTTTCCTGTATATGATATAGATGACCGTTGTGAAAGGGATTATATTCGGCAATAATGCCAGTGGCCTGCATATTTTTTACCTCGCATGATTTTATCTCTGTGAATATTATAACATAGGCTGGGAATTGAGAAAATATTTCTGTTCAATTGGCCGCAAATAGTGTATACTAATAGTGTATTGGTATTTAAGACTCGATTTAATTTTGGCGTTGACCGGGAGGCTTATTGTGATTGTTTTCGTAGTAAATTGTGGCAGCTCCTCCATCAAATATCAGCTGATAAACATGGAAGGCGAGCGTGTCATGGCCAAAGGCCTGATTGAACGCATCGGTATGGAAGGTTCCACACTGAAGCATACGCCGGCAGGCAAATATACAATTGATTTAAAAGAGGAAATTCCCGACCATAAGGTTGGTATCCGTATGGCGATTAAGGCGCTGACCAGCAAGGAATACGGCGTTATCAAAGACATGTCCGAGATTGATGCCGTAGGTCACCGTGTTGTGCACGGCGGCGAGCGCTTTACCGACAGCGTACTGATTACCAGTGACGTATTGCGCGGTATCGAGGCCTGCTGTGAGATTGCACCTCTGCATAATCCGCCTAACCTGTACGGCATTAATGCCTGCATGGAAATTATGCGCGGTACACCGCAGGTAGCTGTTTTTGATACGGCCTTTCATCAGACGATGCCGAAGGTTGCATACCTTTACGGCCTGCCCTATGAAATGTATGTCAAATACGGTGTACGTCGTTATGGTTTTCACGGCACTTCACATAAATATGTGGCTCTGCGTGCTGCGGAGCTGATGCAGGAGCATATGAATGATTTGCGTATCATCAGCTGCCATTTGGGCAACGGTGCCAGCATCGCGGCAATCAAATACGGCAAATCTATTGATACGAGCATGGGCTATACACCGCTTGAGGGCCTGATTATGGGCACACGCAGCGGCGAGATTGACCCGGCAATTATTCCGTTCCTGATGGAAAAGGAAAATATGAATGCGCAGCAGATTGATGATTACCTGAACCGCCGTAGCGGTATTCTCGGTATCAGCGGTCTGTCCAGCGATTTCCGCGATCTGGAAAGCGCTGCTAACCGCGGCGATGATCGCAGCCAGCTGGCAATCGATGTTTTTGCCTACAAGGTAAAAAAATATATCGGAGGTTATGTAGCGGCAATGGGCGGTGTAGATGCTATTGTCTTTACCGCAGGCCTGGGCGAGAACTCTCCCTTTATGCGTGATAAAATCTGCAACGGTCTGGAATATCTCGGTACGCGCATTGATCCGGACCTCAACCAGGTACGCGGCAAAGAGCGCGAAATCAGCGTACGCCGTGCGCGTGTAAAAATTTTTGTTATCCCGACAAACGAGGAACTGGTTATTGCCCGCGATACATATAACATCTGCCGCAGAATCATTAAGCTGTAGGCATTTGCATGAGGTTATAGTAACTGATAACAGTTTTTATCCGTACAAAGCATTTTTACTTGACAAAGAGCGGTAATACCGCTATAATTGTAACGATTGGTGAAATATGATTAAAATAAATGTCGCAGAAATCAAGAAAAGACTAGTCGGTGAAAAGACTCTTGCTTATGAGCTTTCGCCTGCTGAACTGGAAATAACACCTGAAGAGCTTGTTGTTGACAGTACAGTAAATTTGGAAGGCACTATGAGCAATGCTGGTGATGTATTATTACTGCAGGCTGTAATGACTGCTAAGGTACAACGTACCTGCGGACGTTGCCTGAAGAATTTTACAGGTGTAGCCAGGGCAGAAGTTGTCGAGAAGTTTTATCCGGCAAGTGCTGAACATATTGAAAATGATGCTTTTGTCTACGATTCGGACGTTATTGACATAACGGAACCGCTTCGTGAAGGGCTGCTGCTTGCAGAGCCCATGCAGGCTCTGTGTAAGCCAGACTGCCGGGGACTTTGTCCCGTTTGTGGCGCTGATCTTAATGATGGTGACTGCGGATGCGACAGGTCCACTGTAGATCCGAGGCTGGCGGCATTAAAGCAATTCATCAAAAATTAAATTCACTTCATAGCACTGAGGAGGTGTATTGAGAAATGGCAGTACCTAAGAGAAAAATGTCCAAAGCCCGTCGTGACAGACGTCGTGCTAACTGGAAACTGAGCGTTCCTGGCATGGTTGAATGCCCGCAATGTCATGAAATGAAAATGCCGCATCGCGTTTGCCCTGAATGCGGTTACTACAATGGCAAACAAGTCATTGCTAAAGCTGAATAATTTTAAGCTGTTTATAAGGCCTTCGGAATTTTTCCGGAGGCTTTTTACATGGTACGGTAAAATCTCCGATTTCACGGATAGTTAATTATGTAATTAAAGAAATTGGCGAAATGTAAGGGATATCACAAATTTTTTGCTAAAAAGCCCTTGCCAAAAACCTGCGATGCTCTTATAATAAAAACAGATATTATGAGCTGGTACTAAAAAGCAGGTGAGGCAATGACTTCTTCTAAAAAATTAATACGTCACAGAAGCTTGAAGAAGCTGCTTAGGGATAATCCCTTCAGCACTGATGAGCAACTGGCAAAAATGCTGGATGTCAGCGTACAGACAATTCGTCTGGATCGTGTTGCTCTGGGAATTCCTGAGCTGCGTGCCAGAACTCGTACTATGGCAGAGGAAGCTCAGACCAAGCTGCGTGCCATTGATAAAAAAGATATCGTGGGCGAGCTGCTGGATCTGGAGCTGAACAAAATCGGCATCTCAACGCTGAAGATTACACCGGATATGGTGCTTGAGCGTACCGGAATCGCACGCGGTTATTATATGTTCGCCATGGCCAATACTTTGGCTCTGGCAGTTGTAGATGCGGAATATGCACTGACTGCTGTAGGTAATGTCAAGTATAAGCTGCCTGTCAATGCAGGAGCTGTGCTTGTAGCCCGTGCAGTGGTTACGCACCGCCGCATGGATAAATATTATATTTTTGTTTCCGTGAAAAACAATAACGAAGAGGTTTTTCGCGCTAAGTTCATTATTGTTTCTTTGGATAACAGAACTAAGCATGAGGGGGAGCAGGAAGCATGAAAATCGCCGTAGATGTTATGGGTACCGATTATGGTCCCAAGGAGCTTGTTTTAGGCGCAGTCAACGCTGTTAAAGAGTATGGTTGCGAAACTGTTTTGGTTGGCGATGAAAAAATAATCCGTGAGCTGCTGGTAAAATACGGTGCGGATAAAAATCCGAAGATTACTATTCATCATGCCAGCGAGGTAATTGCGATGGACGAGCATCCTGCAATTGCGGTTAAGTCCAAAAAGGACGCTTCTATCGTAGTTGCGGCAGGATTGCTGAGAAACAATGAATGTGATGCCCTTGTTTCCTCCGGCAGCACCGGTGCCTCAGCGCTTTTTTGCGTAGGCCGCATCAGGGGTGTGGAAAGACCTGCTATTGCAACGCCGATTCCCAGCCTGAAGGGTACGACTGTAGTGCTTGACAGCGGCGCCAAGGTAGACGCCAAACCTGAGCATATGGTACAGAGTGCTATCATGGGTACGGTGTACGCAGAAAAAATTTTAAAAATTTCTCAGCCGAAGGTAGGACTTTTGAACATCGGTGAAGAAGAAACTAAGGGTAATGAACAAGCACTGGCAACCTACCCTCTTTTAAAGGATACTCGGACGATAAACTTTATCGGCAATGTTGAAGGTCGTGACATCAACAAAGGCACGGTAGACGTAGTTGTCTGTGACGGCTTCGTCGGCAATGTCGTGCTGAAGTTCGGTGAAGGTCTGGCAAAGGCTATTATGACGCTTATCAAGGAAGCGATTATGAACGGCGGCATTCTGGCAAAGCTGGGCGGACTGTTAATCAAGCCTGCACTGAAGGGGCTGAAGAAACGTCTTGATCCTGCCGAATACGGCGGAGCTTTGCTGTTAGGCATCCGCGCGCCTTTTATTATCTGCCACGGCAGCTCCAAGGCCAAGGCAATTACCAATGCTATTCATGTAGCTATGGACTTTGCCGAGCAGGATGTTGTAAGTATCATCAAAGATAAGATTGCGGAATCAAAAGAAATGAGGAATTAGATAAATGACAAGAGCTGTTGGTATTTTAGGTTTAGGACATTATGTTCCTGAGAAGATTATCACTAATACAGACATGGAGAAAATTGTTGAGACCAGTGACGAATGGATTACTGAGCGCACCGGCATCAAGCAGCGTCACATCGCTGCTCCGGAAGAAGCAACCTCCGATCTGGCGTACAATGCTGCTGTAGAAGCACTGAAGGACGCTGGTGTTGCTCCGGAAGAGCTGGACCTCGTTATTGTAGGCACTGCTTCCTCCGACTATATTTTCCCGTCTACTGCGTGCCTGGTACAGGCTCGTCTGGGGGGTAAAAAAGCAGCTGCCTTTGACCTGGCTGCAGGCTGCAGCGGTTTTGTTTACAGCTTGGCCGTAGCAAGCCAGATGGTCAAGAGCGGTCTGTATAACAAGATTCTGATTATCGGTGCGGAAACTCTGAGCCGCATCATGAACTGGACCGACCGTAACACCTGCGTTCTCTTCGGTGATGGCGCCGGTGCTGCTGTAGTTGGCGAGGTTGAAGAAGGCTATGGTGTATTAGGCATTGATATGGGTGCTGACGGCAACGGCGGCAAGTTCCTGCTGCAACCGGCAGGCGGCAGCCGTAATCCGGCAAGCGAAGAAACCGTTGCTGCAAAAGACCACACCATTCATATGAACGGTCAGGAGGTTTTCAAATTCGCTATTCAGATTATGGGCAAGACTGCAAAGCGTGCTCTTGCTAAGGCGAATATGAAGCCGGAAGAGCTGGATATGCTGTTCCCGCATCAGGCTAACTACCGCATCATCACCTCCGCTGCTAAGCGTCTGAAGATGCCGATGGATAAGGTTTGGGTAAACGTAGACAAATACGCTAATACCTCTGCTGCATCTATTCCTATCGCTCTGTGCGAGGCTCAAAAGGCCGGCGCTCTGAAAAAAGGCGACAACATTATTCTTGACGGCTTTGGTGCAGGTTTGACCTGGGCAGCTATTGTTCTCAAATGGAGTAAATAATCCAAACGATAAGGGCCCATCTACTTCGTAATGGCTCCTAGGAGTAGCAGTAGTACGCCGTCGTCGCCATTACTCGTATCTAAACCCTTCTCGTTTGTCTTGGTAGTATTTGATTATTATCGAAAGTTAATTATTATCGAAAGAGAGGTAATTTACACGATGAGTAAAATCGCATTCGTATTCCCCGGCCAAGGTTCTCAGACCGTTGGCATGTGCAAAGCTTTTTATGATGAATATCCTGTTGTAAAACAGATTTTTGAAGAGGCTGATGACGCTCTTGGCTATTCCATCAGCAAAATGTGCTTCGAAGGTCCTGCTGAAGACCTGAAGCTGACCGCTAACACCCAGCCTGCTATTCTGACTGCCAGCACTGCCTGTGCAGCAGTTCTGAAGGAGCATGGCGTAAGCTGCGATATCGCTGCAGGCCACAGCCTGGGCGAATACAGCGCACTGGTAAACACCGGCGCTCTGAAATTTGCTGACGCTGTACGCATTGTTAACAAACGCGGCCAGTTCATGCAAGAGGCTGTTCCCGTAGGCGAAGGCAGCATGGCTGCTATCCTGGGTCTGGACAGCGACAAAATCGTAGAAATCTGCCGCAGCGTAGAAGCTGAATCCGGCGAAGCAGTTCAAGCAGTAAACTTCAACTGCCCCGGTCAGGTTGTTATCGCAGGCGCAGTTAATCCTGTAAATAAAGCTATCGAAGCTCTGAAGGCTGCCGGTGCAAAACGCGCAGTTCTGCTGCCTGTAAGTGCTCCTTTCCACAGCACTCTGATGCAGCCCGCTGCCGACCGTCTGGCTGAGGTTCTGGCTCCGATTGAAATCAAAGATATCACCGTACCTGTTGTTGCTAACGTAACCGCTCAGGAAGTTACCAGCGGCGAAGAAATCAAAAAGCTGCTCGTTAAACAAGCTGCTATGCCTGTTCTCTGGGAAACCAGCGTACGCAACATGGTTGCAGGCGGCGTAGACATTTTTGTTGAGGTTGGCCCCGGCAAGGTTCTGACCGGCTTCACCAAGAAGATTGCCAAAGGTATGATGGCTCTGAACGTAGAAGACGCTGCAAGTCTGGAAAAAACCTTAGCTGAGCTGAATAAATAATTCACCAAGCTGAACTGTCCGCTTCGTGGTTCCCCTATATGTACATGCAGTATGTATTTGTGAAGAATAAAAGACAGTTGATGAATTGAAGGATAAGGAGAACTCAAAATGAAATTAGAAGGTAAAAAAGCCCTCGTAACCGGCGCTTCCCGTGGTATCGGCCGTGCAATCGCACTGGCTCTCGCTGCAGAAGGTGCTGATGTTGTTGTAAACTACGCAGGCAGTGAAGCTGCCGCTAAAGAGGTTGCTGCAGAAATCGAAGCTATGGGCCGCAAGGCTTTCGTAGTACAGGCAGACATTTCCTCCAACGAAGCTGCTACTGCTATGGTAGACGAAGTTGTAAAAGAATTCGGCCGCATTGATATCCTCATAAACAACGCAGGCATTACCCGCGATGGTCTGCTGATGCGTATGAAAGAAGAGGATTGGGACGCAGTTCTGACCACCAACCTGAAGGGTGTGTTCAACTGCACCAAGGCTGCTATCAAATACATGATGAAACAAAAAGCCGGCAAAATTGTCAGCATCAGCTCTGTCGTTGGTCTGATGGGCAATGCTGGACAGGCTAACTACGCTGCTGCTAAGGCCGGCGTAATCGGTTTTACCAAATCCGTAGCGAAGGAAGTAGCTGCTCGCGGTATTAACGTGAACGCTGTTGCTCCCGGATTTATTAAAACTGATATGACTAGTGTACTTTCCGACAAAGTTGTTGAAGGTATGCTGACTTCTATACCCTTACACAAATTGGGTGAAACTACTGATATTGCCAAGGCTGTTGTCTTCCTTGTGAGCGATGACGCCAATTATATTACCGGACAGACTTTACATGTTGACGGTGGTATGGTAATGTAATAGGGGGCCCGTTTGGGAGACCTGCAACTTTACCTATTGGAAGGAGGTGAATCGTAATGAGCACTTTCGACAAAGTAAGAGACATCACTGTTGAACAACTGAGCGTTGACGCTGACGAAGTAAAGATGGAATCCGCTTTCATCGATGATCTCGGCGCTGACTCCCTCGATATCGTTGAGCTGATCATGGCTTTCGAAGAGGAATTTGGTGTTGAAATCCCTGATGAAAAAGCTGAAAAAATCCGCACTGTAGCTGACGCTGTTAAACTGCTGGATGAAGAAAAATAATGCTTTACCTGCTTATGTTTAGGGAACCCCTTGTGGGTTCCCGGACACAAGCTACTCTACTTTAGTCCTGAAATGGGGGATATTTGTTGAAACTACCAGTGCTGAAAATCGGTAAGCTTGTTGCTGAAGTACCGATTATACAAGGAGGCATGGCTATCAGGCTGTCTACAGCCCGTTTGGCAGCTGCTGTAGCTAAAGAAGGCGGTATAGGACTTATCGCAGCGTCCGGCATGAGCTTTGACGAACTGCGTACAGAAATACGTCTGGCAAGAAAACTTACAGGTGGCAAAGGTATTATCGGTATTAATGCAATGTTTGCGGCAAGAGAGTTTTTAGGTCTGATTACTACCGCTGCACAAGAGAAAATAGATTTAATAGTAGCCGGCGCCGGTTTTTCAAGAGATATTTTTGCCGTCGGACGTAAATATGGTGTCGAAGTAGTACCGATTGTTTCTTCTGTAAAACTGGCTAAGATTTCTGAGAAGCTGGGAGCTTCTGCTATCGTTGTCGAAGGCACCGAAGCAGGCGGTCACTTGGGAACCCAGCAATCTATTAAAGAGATACTTCCGGAGATTGTTAAATCCGTTAATATACCTGTTATTGCTGCCGGCGGCGCTGTCTGCGGCAGTGATGTTGCCGAGCTTTTGAAGCTGGGCGCAAGTGGTGTGCAGATGGGCAGCAGATTTGCTGCCAGTGAGGAATCCAACGGCGCACCTGCTTTAAAAGAATTCTATCTTAAAATGACTAAAGAAGATGTTGTGCAGATTGACAGCCCTGTAGGCTATAAGGGACGCGCTATCCGCAATCCGTTTGCACAGTTATCTTTAGATAATAAAGCTCCTAAACCCACCACCTGCGATTTGTGCTTAAAGCACTGCACCCACAGCTTCTGTATTATCAGAGCGCTGACACGTGCACAGCAGGGTGACGTAGAAACCGGTCTTGTTTTCACCGGTGCCAATATGTGGAAAATCAAGGAAATTCTGCCTGTAAAAGAAATCTTCAGGCGCATAAAGGATGAAATTTCAAAAATTTGATTACGAGGTGAACTATTTTGAGTAAAAGAAGAGTTGTAGTAACTGGCGTTGGCCCTGTAACTCCTATCGGTATCGGCAAGGATACCTTCTGGAATAACCTGGTTGCCGGTAAATCCGGTATTGGCCCTATCACTCAGTTTGACACTACTGATTTCACAGTAAAAATTGCTGGTGAGGTTAAGGATTTTGATTACACTGCTTTCATTGATAAAAAAGAAGGCAAGCGTATGGACCGTGTAACCCACTTTGCAGTTGCTGCTGCTAAGCTGGCAATCGAAGACGCTAAGCTGGATATGAGCAAGGAAAATCCCCTGCGCTGCGGCGTTTGCGTTGGCAGCGGCATCGGCGGCATCCACACCTTCCTGGAGCAATCCCTGAAGCTGGGTTCCAAAGGCCCGTCCAAAATCAGCCCTTTCTTCATTCCGATGGAAATCCCGAACATGTCTGCTGGCCAGATTGCTATTGCAACCGGCCTGAAAGGTCCTAACACCGCTATCGTAACTGCATGTGCTACCGGCACCAACTGCATCGGCGACGCTCTGCGCACCATTCAATACGGTGATGCTGACGTAATGCTGGCAGGCGGCACCGAAGCAGCAGTTTCTCCGATTGCTATCGCAGGCTTTGCTAATATGAAGGCTCTGTCTACCAACAACGAAAACCCTGAAGCAGCATCTTGCCCGTTCGATAAAAAGCGTGATGGCTTTGTAATGGGTGAAGGCGCAGGCGTTCTGGTTCTTGAAGAGCTGGAGCATGCTAAAGCTCGTGGCGCACACATCTATGCTGAGCTGGCAGGCTTTGCTATGAACTGCGACGCATATCATATCACCGCTCCGGACCCGACCGGCGAAACTCCGGCTGCCTGCATCGCTGCAGCAGTTGCTGACGCTGGCGTAAAACCGGAAGAGGTTGACTACATCAATGCTCATGGTACTTCTACCCATCGTAATGACTTGGGCGAAACCATTGCCTTCAAGAAGGTATTTGGCGAGCATGCTTACGAACTGTGCATCAGCTCCAACAAATCCATGATTGGCCATCTGCTGGGCGCTGCCGGCGGTGTAGAAGCTATTGCTACCGTTATGACTATCGAAAACGATATCATTCCGCCGACTATCAACTACAAGGATAAGGATCTGGATGATCCGGAAGGTCCGCTTGATCTGGATTATGTACCGAACGAAGCTCGTAAGAAAGTTGTTAATGTTGCACTGAGCGATAACCTGGGCTTTGGCGGTCACAATGCTTCTATCGTATTCAAAAAATACGTTGATTAATAAGCAGGATTGATTAAAATGCAGGAAAAACGTACACAGCAGCTGCAGAGCTTCTGCCAGGGGCTGGGTATCCATATGCATGATTTAGAGCTTCTTGATATGGCTCTGACCCATACATCTTATGCCCATGAAGCTAAGCAGTATCCTAAACCGCATCATAATGAGCGGATTGAGTTTTTGGGTGATTCCGTGCTCAGCGTTATCGTGAGCACCTACATGTATAAGAACTTTCCTGATTTGGCTGAAGGCCAGCTCACTAAACTGCGTGCTTATCTGGTTTGCGAAGGTTCTCTGTATGAATATGCTAAAAAGATTCATCTGGGTGACTATCTGCAGCTGGGTAAGGGCGAGGAGCTGAGCGGAGGACGCGAGCGCCCCTCCATTCTGGCTGATGCTTTTGAATCTGTTTTGGGTGCCATCTACCTGGATCAGGGCTTTGAGGTCGTACAGACCTACCTGCTGGGTATGATGCAGTCGGAAATAGATTTCATCTGTCGCCATGGTATCTTTAATGATTACAAGACACGTTTGCAGGAGTATCTGCAGCGTGACGGCGATGCAGATATTCATTATGTTCTTTTAGGCAGCACCGGTCCGGAGCACAATAAGGTATTTACCTCTCAGGTAATGTTGGGGAATACTGTTATAGGCGAGGGCAGCGGTCGCACTAAAAAAGATTCGGAGCAGCATGCTGCTAAGCAGGCGCTGGCACATATGCATGTAAGGAATCAGGAATAACATTACAATATCGGCCTACGGTAGAAATGCCGTAGGTCTTTTATTTTGCCCACAGGCAGTAATGCTTTACGCTTTGCAGCGCACAAAAAATCCCCTCTTCCCTAACAGGAAGAGGGGATAGCAGTTTATTGCTTAGTGTTGTTTTTCGTAAGGCTGGTTCATCAAAGCTTCGTCATCAAAGTAGTTGATGCGCATTGCCTCGCGTACGTCATGCAGTGTTGCAGCAGCGGCTGCTTCAGCTTCCTTGCTGCCTGCACGCAGAATTTCGTAAACCTCAGGGATGCGTTGCTCCCAATAGTGACGGCGCTCACGGATGGGCTCCAGAACGTCTTGCAGCACGTTGTTGAGGAACTTCTTAACCTTTACGTCACCCAGGCCACCGCGTTTGTAGTGAGCCTTCAGCTCGTCCAGGTTAGCGTAGTCCGGCAGGAATTTGGCAAAGTGCTCTTCGGTGCTGAAAGCATCCAGATAGGTGAAAACAGTATTGCCTTCAATCTTACCGGGATCCTCTACGCGTACATGGTCAGGATCGGTGTACATGGACATAACCTTCTTTTTGATATCCTCCGGTTCATCGGAAAGATAAATGCAGTTGCCCAGGGATTTGCTCATCTTAGCCTTGCCGTCAATGCCGGGCAGACGCAGGCAGGCATCATTTTGCGGCAGCATGATATCCGGGTCAACCAGAGTTTCGCCGTACACGGAATTGAACTTGTGCACGATTTCCTTGCATTGCTCCAGCATCGGCAGTTGGTCTTCGCCTACAGGCACTACAGTAGCGCGGAAAGCGGTAATATCTGCAGCCTGGCTGATAGGATAGCAGAAGAACCCGGTAGGAATGCTTGCTTCGAAGTTACGCATTTTGATTTCGTTCTTGACGGTCGGGTTACGCTGCAGACGGGATACAGTTACCAGGTTCATATAGTAGAAGGTCAGCTCGGTAAGCTGCGGTACCATGGATTGAATGAAAAGGGTAGATTTAGCAGGATCAAGACCGCATGCCAGATAATCCAGTGCTACCTCGATGATGTTCTTACGTACCTTTTCCGGATGCTCAGCGTTGTCTGTAAGCGCCTGGGCATCAGCAATCATGATATATACCTTATCATATGCACCAGAATTTTGCAGCTGTACACGCTGGCGCAGAGAGCCTACATAGTGGCCTACATGCAGACGTCCGGTAGGACGGTCGCCGGTCAGGATAATTTTACTCATATTAGTCTTACCTCTTTTTGTTCTTATATTTATATAATAATTATAAATGCACTGACGTAAACTGTCAACGCAACCTTATTTTACGAACATAGCATAGTATCCGTTGAAGAAGATATACAGCACTATCAGCGGCAGAATGTAGGTAGCATAGAAGCGAATCCATTTGGGGAAGGGAATGCCCTTACCGGTATCTGCCTCTGCAATAAAGTTATCCCAGCCCCAACCGTAACGGCTGGTGCAGAAGCTGAGATAAATCAGACTGCCCAAGGGCAGCAAATTGTTGCTGACAAGGAAGTCTTCGAGGTCAAGAATGCAGGTGCCTTTGCCCAAGGGCTGAATGTGGCCCCACAGATTGAAACCCAGCACGCAGGGCAGGGAAAGCAGGATAATCGCGATAATGTTAAAGCGAATAGTCTTTTTGCGCTCCCAACCGGTTAAATCGCAGATGCAGGAGGTAATGTTTTCGAATACAGCGATTACTGTAGACATGGCTGCGAAAAGCATGAACAGGAAGAACAGAGTACCCCAGATACGGCCGCCGCTCATGGCGTTGAACACGTTGGGGAGGGTGATGAACAGCAGGTTTGGACCGCTGTCGGGGTTGATGCCGAAGCTGAAGCAGGCCGGGAAAATAATTAGGCCGGAAACAATCGCTACAAAGGTATCCAGTGCCATAATCCACATTGCTTCACCGGTCAGGCGCTGTTCCTTGCCGATGTAGCTGCCGAAGATAGCCAGTGCGCCGATGCCAAGGCTCAGCGTGAAGAAGGCTTGTCCCATAGCGGCGAAAACTACCTCGCGGATACCGTGCTCCAGCACTCTGTTGAAGTCAGGATAGAGATAATATTTAAGACCTGCGGAACTGTTGGGCAGAGTAATGGAGTTTATTGCCAGAATCAGCATGAGCAGCAGCAGACAGGCCATCATATTTTTGGTGATACGCTCAACGCCGGCTTTGACGCCTAGATAGCAGACACCGAAGCAGGAGAGAACGATAATAATCATATTGCCTGCCATAGTTACGGGGTCGCTCAGCAGACTGCCGAAAACGTTGCCGACACCTTTGGCGTCCAGACCAACAAAGCCGCCGACAGCCATTTTGTAGAAATAATACAGCATCCAGCCGGAAACCGTGGTATAGAACATCATCAGAAGAACGTTGCCGGCAATAGCACCGTATTTATAAAGATGCCATTTTGTACCGGCAGGCTCCAGTACGTCGAAGGATTTTGCAGCGCTGCGTACACTAGCACGGCCGACAGCAAATTCCGCTACCATGATGGGCAAGCCCAAAAGCAGCAAAAAGCAAAGATAAATTAAAACGAAGGAGGCACCTCCGTATAAGCCCGTAATAAACGGGAAACGCCAGACATTGCCTAAGCCGATAGCACAGCCGGCAGATATTAAAATAAAGCCAAGACGTGAGGAAAAGCTTTCTCTTTCCATAAATATATACCTACTCCCTAAAAATTTTTGGATAAGTTAATTATAAGCGAAAGGTTGGTTATAAGCAATAAAAAACTGCATCCCACGGCTTGGGCAGCAGGATGCAGTGCAAAAGGTCTTATTTCTTTTCAGCAGGAGCTTGTTCCGGTGCTTTGTACGGAGAGAAGCTGAAGTTTTGCAACTTAGCATCTTTGCCGAAGACAAAGGACATAACTACGATTTTTTCTTTGGAGAAGCCTGCGATATAGGTTACCTTATCTGCCTGGTCATAGCGCTCAAAGCTGAAAAATTTAGTTTCCTTTAAGGAACCAAATTGTTGCTTAACCTGTCTTTGGATAGCAGTGAAGTTTTTCTGGTCCATTGTTTTGCTCAGTTCAGCGCTAAGAGCCGGAGCAAATGTTGCATAGCTGGTAGCAGCATCACCTTCAAGAGCTGTCATCATCTTTTCAGCGGTTCTTTGCTCCTTGTTCAAATCGCCGCCGTCAGCAGCAAATGCCAGACTGCTAAATGCAAATGCAAGCAGCATAGTTAAGACTAAAACTAATTTTTTCATTTACATTACCTCCAATTAAATATAGCTTAAAAGCCTATTCTATATATAATCATAACTGTTTTTTCTCAATTAGTAAAGTCTTTTAAAAGCATTTTAAGAAAAATTTGATTTTTAGTTTGAGAGTGCGTCATTATCTTGACATAAGAATACTGGTGCCACGCGGATGACACCAGTATTCGATAACAGCTATTTTATTGTTGCTTTACTAAAGCTTTAGTTTGCATACACCGATGTGAAGGTCTGCTGATTATCTGTTTAGCCTTTAGCCTTGCCAAAGCGCCAGGTTGCACCAATGCCGCCCATCATTTAGCCGCTGGAGCTGGACATGCTGAAGTTCAGCATGAAGTCTTTGTTCGGATAGTGGAAGAAGCCAAGAGCAATACCGGTTTTACCTTTGTACTGGCCTACGCCAACGGAGAATTCGGTAGGAGCTTCGGGGGAGTAGCCGATAGATTTCAGGGAAGCGATAGCAGCAGCCATTGCACCAACCTTATTTACGCGGGTATCCAGTTCGTCGATACGGTTATCAAGGCGGGCGATTTCGCCGCGGCGGATAGCAGCCTCTGCATTGAAGGCTCCAACTGCAGTGCCGTTGTACTCAGAATGAGCAGTCAGTTCTTGATCCAGATCACCGAGATAGCCAAGGTCGGAAAGTTTGATTTCGTTAGTGTTTTTGTCTTTGATTTTAACGTCGCCTCCTTCGGAAACGATGTCATCTTTAACATTCAGGTTCGCAGCAATATCTGTTGCGCCGTCAGCTGCTACAAAGAAATTGCCTTCTGCAGCGGAAAAAGTGCCATCAACTTAGAGTTTACCGTTAAGTTTAGAATCGCCGGTAACAGTCAAGGTATCTGTAGTAGTGCCACCGGTAACATTTAAACCGCCGCCAACAGCTGCGTTGTTGGTAACGTTCAGGCTACCAGCAGTTGCAGCGCCGGTAACAGACAGTGTGTCTGTAGTAGCACCACCGGTAACTTCTAAACCTCCTTTGAGGGTTGACTTTCCTTCCGCATCAAGGGTAGATTTTACTGCTGTTGCACCATCAGCTGCTACAGAGAAGTTGCCGCCGGCAGCACTGATAGCACCATTTTCGCCTACAATGAATTGGCCGCCATCTGTACCAACTGCCAGTGTGCCTTTTACAGTCGCGTTTCTACTAACAGACAAATGATCATCTACAGTAATTTGGCCTGTGGTATGGAGACCTGTATTCACATAAATATTATTCATATTATCAGTTTGGATTTTTTGACCGTTTATAGTAATAGAGCCATTAGTGCCATCAATTGTAACTTTATCCAAATCAAGGTCGGTAATACGGGGGAACCCTGTAGATCCTCCTTTTACATATACTATATCACTTAGATTGCCTTTGTACAAACTCTCTGCGTACACCGGCCCACCATAAATACCGGCCAAAGCAGCAGTGCAAACCATAATGGCAACAATTTTTTTCGACATAGTCTTTTTCATAAAAATCATACTCCTCTGAAATTTTTTGTATTATGTGAGTTAAGCCTTTAGAGGAAAAAAATTTACAGCAACGTAGATATAAGTACATATTGGATAAGGAATATATTGTTCATTTTTTGCCGGATTCTTCATCCTCTCATTATAATTATTATAATATCGCGGTTTAACTACAGTTAAATAAAATCAATTTACAAACATAGTTTATTAATTTAAAAGATGACTATATCTTGTAAACTAAAAACGGAGTTTCAAACGATAAAAAACAAGAAAATTAAGATAAAATTGACAAGCTATCAAGCGCAATTAAATTGTGAATTTTTACTGCTTTTTTCTACGTAGCTACAGTAAGGAATACCTTGCATTACTAGAAAGTAAAGATCCACCCGCCTAGCGGGTGGCTTTTATTTTTCGGGCATAGCCCTATCTTCAGCAGCCACACATAAATGTGTCTTTTATTGGCCTGCCAGCCATGCAATTATTACTTGCTACTCATAAATGGATCTTTAGATCAAATAACACTAACTGGTCCATTTCTTTATCTCGCTCCAATTGATTTGCTATGTATTCTTTTATTGCAGTAGTATTTTTACCTACTGTATCTACATAGTATCCCTTACACCAAAATTCGCGATTTCGATATGCAATTTTCATATTTCCAAACCGTTGAAACATCATCAGACTACTTTTTCCTTTTAAGTATCCTACGAAATACGAAACGCTCATTTTGGGCTGGATACTTAACAACAGATGTACATGATCTGGACATACTTCTCCCTCTATTATTTCTACTCCTTTCCATCCGCATATTGTTCTTAATATATCCATTATCGCCAATCTTTTTTCTTCATAAAAAATTTTTCTACGATATTTGGGCGCAAATACTATATGGTACTTACAATTCCACTTGGTATGTGCTAAACTATTTACGATATTATCTTGCTTTTTCGGCATTTTAATGTTCTCCTAATGTGTTTTTTACTTTGACTGGCAGGTCATTAGTATATTAACACATTAGGAGCTTCTTTTCTTTGCTCACCGCTTAAGCTCTTTTTAACCCCCCC
>ENA-OOWZ01000651-OOWZ01000651.1-human-gut-metagenome-genome-assembly--contig:-NODE-651-length-18671-cov-2.852170_pt1 | contig 18671 bp, 14 predicted proteins | sample MGYA00241580_ERZ501329 | MGnify/ENA primary metagenome ERZ501329 (study PRJEB25962, sample SAMEA2042923) | human gut metagenome | biome: human gut; feature: human-associated habitat; material: faeces... | reverse complement strand
TCTTCCACAGTACCCATTTGGTCTTTCTAAAAATGTTGTAATACTTATACTGTGCTACTGCTTATGTAAGCCCTGACAGCTTATCTGGACATGATCTGGTTGCCCATCTTGAACAGATCTTCTGCTGCCTCCTGTGCGGTCATCTGACCATAGAGGATCTTATCAACCAACTGGTTGTAGTAATCATATACTTCATTTGCTCCATCAGGGATCGCAGGGCTGATAGCGGAGCAGTTGGGAGTTACTACGTCATTTACATACTTGGTAACCACCTGTGCAGTCTCATCCTGCAGAGGAGCAATGGCGGATGCTACTACGGAAGAAGCAGGCACACCTCTCTCACCAAGAAGAATCTTGTTAGCATCTTCAGAGTTCAGCAGATAATTTCCTCTTCATTAGCACCGGCATCTCTGGATACTGCAAAGAAAGAACTGGGTTTTAAGAAGTTAGACTTCTGAGGATCCTCGGAAGGCCATGTGGTGATACCGATCTCCATGCCTTCGGGAGCGGCTGCTACCATTGCAGACAACTGGTTGGACCAGAAGAATCCGCACCAGGACTGGGTTGCTTCGGAAGAGAAGTATACCAGCGGGCTCTGCTCTACGGAGTTGGAAGTCAGTTCAGCGTGAACATCTGCACCGATAACCCAGCCATCCTTAACACCGTCTTCATAAATCTGGAAGCCGGGTACCAGGCTTGCTGCATCTGTTACGTTAAGGGAGTCTTCATTAAACAGCTTGGTTACACCATGAGCACGCATTGCATAAGGCAGATAGTTGTCACCTGCGCTGTAAGGAAGGTCGGTCTTAACACCGGATTTCTCATAAACTTCACGTGCAATACTCTCAAACTCATCTACGGTCATGTTATCTTTTACAGTGATTCCCAGGCTGTCCAGTAAGGTTTTGTTATAGAACAGGGCGGGTGCATTCACACCGGCACATACAGCATACATCTTACCATCAATAGAACTTGCATCCTGAATACCCTCAGACACATTGGATACATCCAGTGTACCGTTCTCTACATAGGGAGTCAGATCTACCAACAGATCAGCTGCTACATACTGTGCCAAATAGGAGTAGTCCATCTGTAAGCACTCGGGAAGGGAATTACCTGCTGCCAGGGTGGACAGCTTGGTCCAGTAATCATTCCACTCAGCGGGCTGTGTATCAAAGGTTACACCGGGATTCTGTTCAGAATACAGATCCAGAACTGCCTGAGTACGCTCATTTCTGATCTGGTTGCCCCACCAGGTAAATGTCATGGATACATTTCCGGCTGCTGCACTTCCGCTGTTGTCAGCAGTCGTGGCTACGGTATTACCGCTGTCGGTGGAAGCGGTAGCTGCGGGTTCATTGGAAGAACCACATGCAGTCAGTCCGACGATCATGGCGGATGCCATTAACAGGGATAAAACTCTCTTTTTCATTAATATAACCCTCCTTTTGGTATCGAAAGGTAAATCCGCTATGGATTTACTTCTTTTTGATGTTCTAATTATAACAATTCTTACTTTTTCCAGGAATATACTTTTCCGTCTATTTGCACCAAAAAACCGATATCATTGTTGAAAACATGTGCATGTTGTGTATATAATCAATAAAGAACTGATGGAGGCTTGTATATCATGTCATTTTTTAATAAGAATATCTCGAGAAAAATAGCAAATCAAAAGTTAGAAACCAAGTTACTGCTCTCTACCATAGGGATTGACCTTCTCTTTCTGTTCTTTTTCCTGGTAGCTGCCTTTTCCATTATTACATCGCGTTATCATAAGCTGCTGTATCAGTCCATGCAGTCTTCCGCGTCGTTAGTCTCCTATGAATTTACTAACCGGCTGGAGGATCTGGTGACCATGACCAATATCGTCCGTTCAGATTCTACAGTCCAATCAACACTGGATGCAATCTACCAGCCCCAGGAAGACTATGCTGTACATTATTACTCTGATATTTATTCTGCTTTACAGAAACACTACCTGGAATACCGCCAGCCCTACCTGAAAATGGCGGCAATTTCCTGCCCCAGATTCATCACTTATACCAATGAAAATATTGCCTGTCGGCCGGATGCGGATCTGACTAAAGAACTGATAGCTCTGGCAGAGGCCGGGGAAGGCTCCCCGGTATGGGTAACTTCCCATGCGGAAGACCACGGTATATTTCTTGTACGGGAGATCAAAAAGATCAAGAACTTACGACTGGATAATCTCGGAACATTGATCATCAATGTTAATCTGGGAGATCTGGTAACGGAAATGTCCAAGATCAGCAATGAATATAAAGATTCCTACTGGATCATCTATGAGAAAGACCAACTGCTGTTCTCTTCTCCGGAATTGGATACAGAGGAAGTACAGAAAATCAATGATAAAATTAAAAGTTATGCTGTTGTCACCCTGAATGGCAGAAAATATTTTGCCATCCGCGGCATCATGGACATCAATGAATGGAATTATCTGCATCTGATCTCTTATGACGAAGTGGCAAAATCCCAGCAGATGACTGCATTTCTATATGTATTGATCCTGTTCTGCGGTTTCCTGTGCTCCATTTTGATCGTCCACCTGATCGTACGTAAGATCACCAGACATTTTGATCTGCTGCTCTACCGTATGCAGCGGTTCGGTGAAGACTCCACCGTACTGGCAGAGATTCCTTATGATTATAATGATCGTACCGATGAGATTGGTATTCTGCACAGGCAATTTACACATATGGCAGAGCGGATCCAGACACTGGTTGTTGAAAATTACCGTCAACAGCTGCTGGCTAAAGATGCGCAGTTAAAAAGTCTGGAATCCCAGATGAATCCGCATTTTCTGTATAACACGCTGGATGCCATCAACTGGCGGGCCAAGGCCATCGGAGAGCCGGAAATATCACAGATTGCAGACTCCCTGGGTCATTTTCTGCGGATGACGCTGAACAAAAAAGAACGCTTTACGTTGAAGCAGGAACTTGATATTATACATTATTATATGACTATACAGCAGCTTCGTTTTGACAACCGTCTGAATTTTACGGAAAGCATTCCGGATGCTTGTCTGGATGCACAGGTTCCCAAACTTTCCATTCAGCCGTTGTTGGAAAATGCCGTACACTATGCGCTGGAGCAGATCACGGATGAATGTATCATCAATCTCACCTGTGTGTATTCCCAAGGGCTGATGCAGATTTATGTGAAAAACAGCGGATCTGAATTCCCCGATGATTTATTGGAGAATCTCCGGACACATAAGATTCAGGAACAGGGTCTGGGCATTGCGTTGTTAAATATTGAAGAACGCATCCAGCTGATGTTCGGCCAGCAATACGGGCTGCACTTCTATAACGAAAATGATTTTGCCGTAGTAAAAATGGAGATACCTTATGTTAAAGATGATTATCGTGGATGATGAGAAGATCATACGTGAAACGATCCATTCCCTGATCGATTGGAATTCTCTGGGAATTGATGTGGCTGCTGTCTGCAAAGACGGTATTGAAGCCTTTGACTGTATTCTGGATGAATACCCGGATATTGTCATGACCGATATCAAGATGCCCCGTTTTTCCGGGCTGGATCTGATTGAAAAGGTCCGTGCTGCCCAGTTGAACACAGAGTTTATCATCCTCTCAGGATATGGTGAATTTGAATTTGCACGGACTGCCATGCGCTATGGTGTGAAACACTATCTGTTAAAGCCTTCCAATGAAACAGAGATCACACAGGTCATCGTATCCTATGTGGAAACCTGTAAAAGCAAGACTGCTTCCCGGGTAGATTCCCTGCTGACACAGCTGTTCCTTACGGAAATGCCACCGGAAAAACTTTTGCAGAGAAGATTTTTCACAGAATTATCTGGGGAACAGGATGTGGATCTGGCCAAGACCCAGATGATCCGTCTGGTAATGGAGGCCTCCAAGAAGGAATATTACCCGCTCAGCAAACTACAGACCACAGACAGTCTCATGGCAGTCAACGTCTGTGTCACCATGAATGACCTGATTCCATCTGCGGAGCAGATCATGACCTCGATCTTCTCTGTGGAACCGCAGCACAAATACACGGACTGTGTGGAAAAGGTCATAAAGTACATCGGAGAGCATCTGAGTGACAGCAACCTTTCACTGAAATGGATCTCGGAAAATTATCTTTTTATGAATCCGGATTATGTCAGCAAAATGTTCGTCAAACAGACTGGCAGCAAATTTTCCGCCTATGTAACAGAGCTCCGCATTCAGGAGGCGAAAAAACTTTTACTGGAGCACTCAGAAGAATCTCCCTATGCGGTAGCGGAAATGGTCGGTTTCGGCAATAATCCCCAGTATTTCAGCCAGATCTTCAAGAAATATACAAAGCTGTCACCAAAAGATTATGTAAAGTCGATGCTGGAACCGTAGGGCTGCCGCTATTAAAAACCCCATTCGCAAAATCGCATCTACGATGCTTTCCTGAATAACATGCTTACATGTTATTTGCTCATGGTGGTTACTTCGCCATATTAATATCACCAAATATTCTTATGAATGCAAGCATTCAACAAATATTAGGTAATATTATCTGGCTCTGAATAGTTACATTATCTCTGTACACGTCCGGAAGCGTCGCCGCCAGCCAGGGTCTCAACTTCTTTTCTGGATACCAGGTTGAAGTCGCCGGGGATGGTGTGCTTCAGAGCGGATGCAGCTACGCCGTACTCAAGAGCATCCTTGAAGTTCTTGCCATCCAGCATACCGCAGATCACGCCGCCTGCGAAGGAGTCGCCGCCGCCTACACGGTCAACGATGGGATGGATGCTGTACTCTTTGGAGTGATAGAACTCCTTGGTATCTCTGGAGTAGATGCAAGCAGACCAACCGTTATCGGAAGCGGAATGGCTTACACGCAGAGAGGATACGCAGTACTCGAAGTTGAACTTGTCAACCATCTGCTCGAAGATGGACTTGTAACCAGCCAGCTCCAGCTCACCGCTGGTAACATCGGTATCGCCGGGCTTGAAGCCAAGTACCAGCTCAGCATCTTCTTCGTTACCGATACATACATCAACGTACTTCATCAGGTTGGTCATAACCTTCTGAGCCTTCTCGGAGCTCCACAGCTTCTTACGGAAATTCAGGTCTACGGATACCTTTACGCCGTGCTTCTTAGCAGCGATCAGAGCCTTCTCGGTCAGCTCTGCAGCAGCGTCGGATACAGCGGGGGTAATACCGGTGAAGTGGAACCAGTCAGCGCCTTCGAAGATCTCATCGAAGTTGAAATCAGCCTCGGTTGCGGTAGAGATAGAAGAATGTGCTCTATCGTATACAACCTTGGAAGGTCTCATGGAAGAACCGCTCTCCAGGTAGTAGATACCCAGTCTCTCACCACATCTTGCGATGTGCTTGGTCTCTACGTTGTACTTTCTCAGAGCTGCTACTGCACACTCACCGATCTCGTTGTCAGGAACTGCAGTAACGAACTCAGCGTCATGACCGTAGTTAGCCAGAGATACTGCTACGTTAGCTTCACCGCCGCCGTAGTTTACATCGAACTCGTCTGCCTGGATAAATTTCTCGTTGTTGGGGGTGGACAGTCTCAGCATGATCTCACCCATGGTAATTACTTTTGCCATTTTGGTATATTCCTTTCTCACATTTAATTAACTTTGTTTTAAACATCTTCACAGTCTTAATCCCATCCAAAAACAGGATTCGCCGACTGCGTGTTTTAGTCACGGACTCTAACCGACCGTCGGTACTTAGATGCCGTACTTTGGCATCTTACGTACCGGGGGCCCGAAGCGGAAGCGGGTCCGTGACTGAAATATGCAGTCGACGGAGCCGTCCGGGTTTCGGAATCCTATTCTTATTTCTGTACCAGATGAACTGCGAATCCGCCGATCTCTTCCTTCAGGTAGATAGCCTTCAGGTTGCCCTTGGCATCTCTCTTAGCGGACTCTTCGTTGAACTCAACACCCAGAACAGTGCTCAGGTAGTTGACAGCTCTCTCGATGTAGTTGGTCTTAACAGCGATGTGGCCGTTCTTGCCTAGGTAAGGAGTCTTCATAACTTCCAGAGCAGAGCCTGCGAATACGGAGCTGTTGCCAACCTTAGCGGGCATACCGAAGATGAATGCGAAACGGTTCGCAGCCTTAACAGCCTCTTCCTCGTTCTCTGCATTGACACCAACATGAGCCAGTTCGAAGCCCAGCATGGTCTGTACTGCTTCTCTGGTCAGCTGCTCGATTTTGTCCCACTCACCGGCATTGATCAGGTCACCGGGAACCATCCAGGAACCACCGCAAGCGATGATCTTGGGGAAGTCAAGGTAAGAAGTCAGGTTCTTAGCGTTTACGCCACCGGTAGGCATGAACTTCATGTTTACATAAGGAGCTGCCATAGCCTTGATCTTAGCCAGACCGCCGGACTGCTCAGCAGGGAAGAACTTAACTACATCCAGGCCAAGCTCGATAGCCTGCTCGATGTCGCTGGGGCTGGAAGTACCGGGAGTGATAGGAATATTCTTCTCTACACAATACTTAACGGTTCTGGGATTTAAGCCGGGGCTTACGATGAACTTAGCGCCTGCTGCTACTGCTGCGTCAACCTGCTCTGCGTTCAGAACGGTACCTGCACCAACACACATGCTGGGGAAGTTGTCGGTCATGATCTTGATAGCTTCTGCTGCTGCGCTGGTACGGAAGGTAACCTCTGCACAGGGAAGTCCACCTGCGCAAAGTGCCTTTGCCAGAGGAAGTGCATCTGCTGCGTTGTCAATTTTTACGACCGGTACGATACCGATTTTGCTGATTTGCTCTAATACTGCGTTCATAAATAACACCTTTCTGTCTTATAGACTAATAGTTATGTGAAAAATCTTCGCAGGAGATCCTGCCGAAAATATTTCTGCAAAATGAAACCAATACTTTTATGCCAGTACTTCCTTCACTGCCTCAGCGATCTTGTCGCACTTGCAGTTTGCGAAGAAATACTCCTTAAACTTGTCACCGGATAAAGCACCCTTTACCAGTTCACGATCCAGATTCTTCAGGATAGTAACCATATCGGTATGAGTTACTTCCTTTACCTGATCCAGGATCTTCTTGTTGCGCTGCTCGGGAACAACTCTCTCAGGGGGATATCCACCGCCGCCGGGAGCACAGAACAGTTTTTCAAAGGTATACTGTAAATTCAGCTCACCGCCCCAGCCGAAGTTCTCAGCAAAAGGAAGTGCTACACAGTTACCGTCGTTTACCTGAGAGAACAGGTAAGCATCCAGAGGGGACTCAATGTGTCCACACAGAACCTTGGGGAAGGAATTGCATGCAAGCATGGCACCTTCGCCGGTTCCGCATCCGGTGATCACGAAATCCGCTGCACCGGAGTTCAAAAGAACTGCTGCCAGAATACCGTTCTGTACGTAGGTCAGGGAATTGGGATCCTCTGCGCCGCACATACCGTAGTTGAATACTTCATGACCCATGGGCTCTACTACTTTTTTAAGAGTAGCACAGATCATTTCATTCTTGGCAGCCTGACTGTTTTCATTGATCAAAGCTATCTTCATGAGATACTCCTTTTCTAATCTAAACGCCACAACAGTCAGCCGCCGAAATTCTTCTGCGACTGACCTGGTGTGAATTGTTTATTCTGTTTTTGATATCCTGCGTAAATGCACAAGCTCCATAGCTACTCACTCGTAAATTCGTGCTTCGCACTCTGCATCCGGCTCGTAAACTCACCGGATATTTACTCGTGAGCTGTGCAAGGAAAACAAATGTCCGCTACGCGGCCGCTTGTTTTCCTTTTGCACAAGCTCTACTGGGGCTGTTTGCCGATGTAAGCAAGGATACCGCCATCTACATAGAGGATGTGTCCGTTGACTGCATTGGATGCCTCAGAAGCAAGGAATACAGCGGGACCGGTCAGCTCTTCGGGCTTTAACCATCTGTTAGCAGGGGTCTTAGCGCAGATGAACTGATCGAAAGGATGTCTGCTGCCATCGGGCTGGATCTCACGAAGAGGAGCCGTCTGAGGAGTCTCGATGTAACCGGGTCCAAGGCCATTACACTGAATGTTGTACTGGCCGTACTCGGAGCAGATGTTCTTGGTCAGCATCTTTAAGCCGCCCTTAGCTGCTGCATATGCAGATACAGTCTCACGGCCCAGCTCGGACATCATGGAACAGATGTTGATGATCTTACCATGACCCTTCTTGATCATTGCAGGGATAACTGCTTTCGATACGATGAAAGGTGCATTCAGGTCTACGTCGATCACCTGACGGAACTGATCTGCGGTCATCTCGGTCATAGGAATTCTCTTGATGATGCCTGCGTTGTTAACCAGGATATCGATGGTGCCTACTTCCTTCTCGATCTGAGCTACCATAGCATTAACTGCTTCTTCGTTGGTAACGTCACATACATAGCCGTGAGCCTTGATGCCTTTCTCAGCGTATGCAGCGATTCCCTTGTCTACCAGCTCCTGCTTGATATCGTTGAAGCAGATGGTAGCGCCGCACTCAGCATATGCGGAAGCAATAGCGAAGCCAATACCGTAAGACGCGCCGGTAACCAGTGCAACCTTACCTTCCAGTGAGAAATTAGTGAATTCAGACATTGTTTTTTCTCCTTTTCTTTATAAAAACTGTTATTTTAGTTACATTTCCACAAGGATCTTATTTCAGATCTCTGTTGTCGACACCGTCCATGTCATCAAAGTCCTGATTCTCGCCGACCATACCCCAGATAAAGGTGTATGCTCTGGAACCGCATCCGGAATGGATGGACCAGCTGGGGGAGATGACTGCCTCTTCGTTACGCATTACGATGTGGCGGGTCTCATCGGGTTCTCCCATAAAGTGCATTACAAATGCATCCTCGGGAATATCAAAATACAGATATACTTCCATACGTCTGTCATGTGTATGACAGGGCATGGTATTCCATACACTACCGGGCTCTAACTTCGTCATACCCATCTCCAGCTGACAGCTCTCTACCTGTCCTGGAAGGATATATTTGCAGATAACTCTGTGGTTGGCATCCTCCAGAGTACCCAGCTCTACTTTATTCTCATCCTTTACAATGACTACACCCTCTTCGGGAGTACCCTCCGGCTTGATCAGCACGGTCGGATAAGTCTTATGTGCGGGAGCGGAATTCAGATAAAATTTAGCGGGCTGCTTCTCATCCTCACTTGCGAAAATGATCTCCTTGGAGCCCATTCCTATGTACATAGCTTCCTTGTAGCCTACCTTGTACACTTTGCCATCAACGGTAATCATACCTGCTCCACCGATATTGATCACACCCAGTTCTCTTCTCTGGCAGAAATATTCTGCACGGAGTTCATCTCCGGCGGTCAGAGTGATAGGGCTTACAGGAACTGCTGCTCCTGTAATGATTCTGTCGATGTGGCTGTACACCAGCTTGATCTCGCCGGGTACAAACAGATTCTGGATCAGAAACTCTTCTCTCAGACGCTCTGTGGTGTAATGCTTCACATCTCTTGGTGATACTGCTGTTCTAAGTTCCACCTTACGCCTCTCTTTCCTCAACGGGCGGCCTGCGTGCCGCTATTGAATGTTACCTTTTTATGAAAGCACTTACATTATAACATATCATTGTAACTATTTCCAACACCTTTTTACACATTTTTATAAAATTTATAAAAAGGCGGAAGGGCTGTAAATGCTTTTCTCTTTTGTATGACTTAAGTATACTCGAAAAAATTCTCAATGTCTTTTCATTTTTTAGTCTAAACATTGCAAATTTTGAACTTTTGATGTTTAATAGAAATATCGAGAGAAAGGAACACATGAAAATGAAAGAACTTACTTCTTGTAAAACAGCCATAGAAAATTGTAAAGTCTCAGGGACCTTTGCCATTGCCCACTTATATAAAGAAGAAAAAGCCATGGACATGCACATCCATGACTGCTATGAGATCTATTATTCCATCTGCGGCGGCAAACAGTTCCTGATCGACAATTGTTTCTATACGATTGCCCCGGGGGATCTCTTTATCATCAATCAGTATGAAAGTCACAAGCTGACCCAGATCGACAATTCCGTCCATGAGCGGATCGTCCTGTCGGTAGCGCCGGACTTCATGAAACAGATTTCCACAGAGCAGACAGATCTGAGCTTCTGTTTCACCCACCGCAGTGCCCCTTTTTCCCATAAGCTGTCATTAAATAAGGAACAACAGAAGCGATTTCTCTATTATATCAACAAAATCACCTCTGCGGAGGGCTTCGCCCATGACATTACGGAATATGCCGCTTTCATGGAACTGATGGTCATGCTCAACACTCTGTTCGTCAGGAACACGGAACAGACCTCCACCGGAGAAAACACCGCAGATGCCGCGGAATACAAGGACAGCTCCTACCGCTACAACCATCAGGTGGACGATATTTTAACCTTCATCAACCAGAATATCTCCCAGCCCATTACCATAGAACAGTTAGCCGGACAGTTTTACTTAAGTGAATCCTATATCTGCAGGATCTTCAAATCCGCCACCGGCACCACGATCAACAAATACATCACCGCCCGCCGCATCAGTATCGCCAAAGCCGTATTGAACGAAAACGGTAATGTCATGGAAGCCTTCGAACGCAGTGGTTTCACAGACTACAGCAATTTTTTCAAAGCTTTCACCAAAGCCGTGGGCATCTCCCCGAAAAAATACGCAAGCCTGAGTGTCAGTTAAACTGCTGACTCTCAGGCCCTTTTTTACAACTCTTAATCATTCGGTCTCTGATAAAATCTTCCCGCCAGGTTCTCCGTACGGATCATATTGACGAAGGCCTGGGGATCGGTCTTACGCACCGTATTCACAACCTTATTCACTTCATCGCGTCCTACCACGGAGTACAGCACATCACATTCCTGTTTGGAATAACAGCCCTCTCCCTTGATCAGTGTGGCATCATGGTGCGTGATCTCCGCAATGGCTTCGTAGACATCCTCCGGTCGTTTGGTCACGATGATCAGTGTCTGCTTCTGATACCGCTTGTACAATATATGCAGTACCTGGGTGGAGGTGTACTGGAAAATAATGGAATACAGCGCCTTGTCCCATCCGAACAGTGCTCCGGCGATCCCAAGGATCACCACATTTCCGGCGAAAATATAATTCCAGGAGTCAATGCCGTATTTCTCCGACAGGAAAATTGCGATAAAATCCGTACCTCCGCTGGTGGCATTGGCAAACAGGCACAGACTGATGGCAAGTGCATTGATCAATCCTCCGAAGATAGAGATCAGCAGAATATCCTGCGTCATGGGAAATGACGGCACAATATCTGTCAGGATACCACTCACCACGATCATCAGACAGGAATAACCGGTAAATTTTTTCCCGATAAATTTGAAACTGATGATAGCCGGAATCGCATTCAGGATAAAATTGATCACCGAGAAGGGCGGCTCCCAGTGCCACAGCAGTGCACTGATCTCCTGTATCAGACGAGTCAGACCGTTGAATCCACCGGGGATCAGTCCTCCGGTGCGGACAAAGCTTTTTAAATTCACGGCCATAATAAGGGATCCCGCCAGGATCAGGCAGGTACGCCGCAAGGTATCACAAATACTCTTCTTCATCATAATTCGCTCCTTCTTACATCCTTCCTGCCTCTTCCTTCACAGAACCTTCCTCTGTGTGCGTTTTTTCCGCATTCCCGTCTTCCATCGTTTCGTCTGCTGCCTTTTGCAAAGGCTCATTCTCCGCACAGTCTTTCCTTTTCCTGTCACACCTCTGGTACAGCACGTATCCCAACAGGATCAGTACACTTCCCGCGCTTACTAAAATACCGATATTCCGTCCTTCCGGTACATAGTGCATCTGTATCGTATGCTCTCCCGCTTCCAGATCAAATGCCATGAGGGCATCGCCGAACTGCTCAGGCTCTGCATTTTCTCCGTCGATCTGCACCGTCCAGCCCTCCTCATAAGGCACGGACAGGATCAGTCTGCCGGCTTCTTCCAGACTTAAGGTTCCTGAAATATGAGTGCTATCCATCTCTACATTTTCCAGATGTTCTTTTGACAATATCTCCACTGCCTGTGCCAGCACTTCTTCATTCAGTACATAGGCTTCCGCCGATACCTTCTGCGTCTCATCCTCATCATCCCCGTTGGTCAGCGTCACGCGCTCTCCCTCCAACAGATATCCCAGATACAGAATGGATCCGTCCTTCAGATCACTGTAATCCTGCGTCTCCAGCGTTCCCCCAAGCACCTGCACCTTTTTCGTCCCTGTGGCATTGATCCTCGCGTAATAGTAGCCTGCCCGGTCCGCCGTAATACATACATTATCTCCGCTAGTCTCACTGGTCGCCCGGTCCAGTAAGGGCTCTGCGATTCCCAGATCCTCGGTCAGCTGATTCTGCGCTCTCACACCGGTGCTGATCTCGTCCGTAACATTCCAGCCCGTCGGTGCCACATAGCCAAAGGGCAGCGTATATTTACAATGATATAAATAAACATCTCCACTGTTATTCACGATCTCATACAGACCGTTTTCGTATTTATCCGATCCGCCGAACATGTAATCCACATTCAGGAGTGCCGAAACGAAAGCTGTCGCTCCGTCGAAGCCGTAATAAACCTTACTGTGGCGCATGCCAAGCTTCTTATACAGATCCATGACCTGGGAATTCATGGTGGAGGAAAATACCGAAGCCGTAGGGTACCCGGTCAGGGTTCCGTCATTTTTCGTCTTGCGGGTAAACTTCTCGATACGGAAGAAGTCATCCCCCTCCTGTTCCCGCGCCAGGGTGTACAACGCTTTATAATCCTCCTGGTCTCCCAGATAAGCGCTTCGTCCGGTAGTGCCCAGACTCGTATTAAATGTATTGATGCTCAGCTCCGCCACTATGCACGCCAACACCAGAATCCCCAGCACCTGCCTCATCAGTTCGCTCTTCCTCGTCCGGTACAGATACAGGATCACCCCGTAGATCGTAACGAACACCAGCGTCAGCACTTCAATACCCGTGTCGAAATCCTCGCTCTCCACGAATTTTTCACAGGCAAGTAAAAATATCACCGCCGCCAGATACCCATAGATGATCTGCCTGGGAGAAGTGCCTTCCACATTCCGGAAAGCATCGTAGCACATGACAAGGATCAGAAAAATATATAGAAAAGACTGTCTCGCCGGCAGGGAATCCGGATAATTCAGACCGTGCCATAAAAAATCCAGGACATTGGTCCCGAAGCTGAGCAGCAAAAATCCCGCCAGTGCCAGATTGCAGAACCGTTTTCTCACCGATATTTTTTCATTCAGTGCATACATGGGCACCAGTAAAAATACTGCCACACCACAGTAGATGTTCGGCCAGTGTTCCAGTCCCCTCTCCGTGGTCACGCACAGGCAGTGTCTTGCCAGCATATCAAACACGGAAAAATAAGACTCCAGCGTAGCGGGGAAATCCGAATTGCCAAAATCCGTCCGTAAGATAGCGCAGACCTCTGGAATCAGCAGTGCCGCAGCCAGCCCTCCTGCCAGCAGCGATGCAAATGCAAATCTTCCGATCCTGCAAAATACCGTTTTTACTTTTTGGCTCTGTCCTTCCGTCATGGTATAATATTCCGTGATCAGCAGCATTCCGAAATACAGCACCAGGAAGATACAGATCATAATGGAAATATAGTAATTGGTCAGGATGCAAAGCCCCAGGGTCACAGTGTACATGACCCATCTGCCCTCTCTGGCCAGCCGCTCCGCTCCCAAAAGGATCAGAGGTAACAGGATCAGGCAGTCCAGCCACATCACATTCCAGTTATAGGCTGCCAGATAGCCGGACAGGGCATAGCAGGTGGAAAACAGGATCACCGCCGGATCCGCCTTGCCAAACGTCTTCCGCAGATAAATACTGAACGTAAGTCCCATAAGACCGATCCGCAGGATCACGAGATAACTCATGAATTCCATGATCAGACTCTCCGGAAGCAAAAATACCAGCCAGTTAAAAGGACTTGCCACATAATAGACATATAATGCCAGGAAATTCGATCCGATCCCCACGTTGTAAGAATAAGACAGTCCCTCTCCCGCTTTGATCTTGTGTACGAATTCACTTAAAAAAGGCATATACTGATGGTACATGTCAGAGAACAGAAAACTCCGGTCACCAAAAGGATATATGCCACGTATGATAAAAAGAACCAGCATAATAAATGCAGGCACAAAGAACGCAAGCACAGAGATTCCTCTCTGCGTCCTGCGTTCTGCACTTATTGCTGTCGTCTTGTTGCCATTCATCTTAGTCTTCTCCGTGATCTCTAATGTTTTACCTTTCGTAATCAAACAGCAGATAATACTCCAGGCTCCGGTAATCATTCAATGCTTCCCCACATTGCTTCACCGTCGTAAGAGTGCCGTCCGCCTCTCTCACACCTGCTGCACTGATCACCGGGTATTCCTTCCGAAGCCCGGTCAGACTGCTCTGCAGGGCAGGCAGTGGCAGATCACAGTTCTCCAGCACATCCATGGCCAGATAATTAGCACTGGTCTCTCCGTCCGTCTGCTCCTCGATGTCAAAGTTGCTCCAGATCACATAAGGTACTTTATATTTTAACAGATTTTCCTCATCTGTTAAAGTCTCCGGATTCACTTTATTATTTCTTAAGATCGGATTGCTCACATAAGTCGTAGGCTGATGATCCCCGAAGAATACGATCATGGTATCCTCATCCGCCTGAGAGAAATAATCGATCAGACCCTGCAGAGCGGAGTCCGTCTGTTTTACCAGAGACAGATACATGGACAATGCTTTGGAATCAATTCCATCCACGGTAATATCCGGGGTAAAGTTATGGAATTCCTCTTCGTAACCGCTGTGGTTCTGCATGGTTACGTTAAAGACAAACAGAGGCTTTCCCTCTTTTTTATTCTCATACAGTTCGATGATCTTGGCAAAACTACTCTCATCGGAGATATAATTACGGATCCGTTTCGGATTCGTGAAATCATCCTGGGATAAAAACTCATCAAAACCAAGTAACGGATAGACTCTGTCTCTGTCCCAGCCGCTGGCATAATACGGATGGATCGCCACGGTATGATAGTCCAGCTCCTTCAGGTAGGATGCCAGAGACGGCGTCTCTTTCTGCACATACTGTTGGTAAGCCACACTGCCCTGGGGCAGGAATCCGATGGTATTGCCTGTGAGGAATTCGAACTCCGTATTGGCAGTATTTCCACCCAGCACGGAAACATTCAGATAACCGGTTCTGGTATTCTCCGCGCCCTGCTGTAATCTGTGAATAAAGGGCATATAGTCCTCGTTGGTGGTGAAATCGCCTCTCACCGCCAGATCGGAAAAGGCCTCATCCATGATGACAATGATATTCGGGCGCTTCACGCTCTCCGGATCTTCCACTGCTGCCGTAAGACCTGCGGAATCCTGTCCTGCCTGTGTATACTTACTGCCGGTCTCCTCCGGAGAATATCCTGACGGCTTCTCCACATCCATATACTCCAGTTCCATCAGGAACGCCACGATATTGCCATCTCTTTTGTTCATGACGGTAGGGGTAAACAGCTTATCATACAGACCAAAGCTTCTCACAAAGCTCTCACTCTGTATCATACCGGTATAACCGTAGATCAATACAATGCTAAGCAGTATGAGTGCCGCTCTTTTCGCCACTCTCGCCGGAGCATTCATATGAAAACGGCTCTCGATCAACAGCAATATCAGGAATCCTATAATGACCAGCACCGTGCTGCCCTTCAGTGTATAGTTAAAATTCCCTGCCACACTGGCAGCCGTACCGATGGAATAAATATCCCAGGGCATGATGGGTGCGGAACGGAAATTCAGCACATAATAATTCGCCAGACCCGCCGCCATGAAAAATGCTGTCTGCAGCATCAGAGCTGCCCGGACATATTTAACGATTCCGAATAACAGAAGCGCAGTCAGTACATAAAACGCCATGTTCAATATCTGTGTCTTGAAATGCATCGTTGTGAAAGGATTGTGGGTATACATTTCAAACAGATAAAATGTCACCAGCGGACATACCGCAAGTGCTATGCAGGAAGGAAACTTCTCTCTGGTGATTCCTATTTTCCGAACGCAGTGACGCAAAAAGCCTGCAATGGCAGCTGCGACACTTCGTATTGATTTTTTCTGTAAATAATCCATCGCTTAACTCTCCTTACGATTCTGAAGAGATTTTATCGCAATGACAGAAAAATAACAATTTCCGAATTGCACACATTTGCTAACATTACAGGCTTATTTTTGTTACTTTTTACATATGTTTTACGTATTACTACTTGACTTCGTATTTTCCGGCTTCTTTCAGGCGCAGCATTGCTCTCGCCATGGATGCCTGGGATACATGATACTCCTGGATACTCTGCTTCTGACGCAGCTGTTCCTTCGCACGCTCCAGGGCAGCCTCCGCACGGACTCTGTCGATATCCTCCGGGCGTTCTGCCGTATCCACCAGCATGATCACACGGTTATGAGAAATGTAGACACAGCCCACACCGACTACGGCTTTGGTCCAGTCATCCTCCTCTTTTTCCTTGAAGCGTACCTCGCCCTCTCTCGTGGCAATGACCATATCCTCGTGGTGAGACATAATGGCCTGCTCACCGTCCAGAGCCGGTACGATAATAATACCACATTTTCCATCGAAAAATACTTTATCACTGGCAATGACCTTCAAACTAAAGGTGTTCATATGCACACCGCCTTTCCTTACTGTGCCATGAGCTTCTTAGCCTTTTCCACTGCCTCATCAATGGTACCTACATTGAAGAATGCAGCTTCCGGATACTCATCCATCTCACCGTCGATGATCGCACGGAATCCGCGGATAGTCTCCTTCACAGGCACATACTTGCCGGGTACACCGGTGAAGTTCTCTGCCACATGGAAGGGCTGGGACAGGAAACGCTGGATCTTACGGGCACGATATACGGTTACCTTATCCTCATCGGACAGTTCCTCCATACCCAGGATGGCGATAATATCCTGCAGTTCCTTGTACTTCTGCAGCATTGCCTGCACCTGGCGTGCAGTCTCATAATGCTCCTTACCTACCACATCCTCTTCCAGGATACGGGAAGTGGATTCCAGGGGATCCACTGCGGGGTAAATACCCTGTTCCACGATCTTACGGGACAGAACGGTAGTGGCATCCAGGTGGGCAAAGGTGGTGGCCGGGGCGGGGTCGGTCAGGTCGTCGGCAGGCACATAAACGGCCTGAACCGAGGTGATGGACCCATCACGGGTGGAAGTGATACGCTCCTGCAGGGCACCCAGCTCGTTGGCCAGCGTGGGCTGGTAACCAACGGCGGATGGCATACGGCCCATCAGGGCGGAAACTTCGGAGCCGGCCTGCACAAAACGGAAGATGTTGTCAATAAACAGCAGCACGTCCTTGTGGCTTTCCTCGCGGAAGTATTCTGCCATGGTCAGGCCGGTTTCGGCAACGCGCATACGGGCTCCCGGCGGTTCGTTCATCTGGCCGAAGATCAGGGCGGTCTTGTTCAGAACGCCGGAAGCGTTCATTTCGCCCCAAAGGTCACAGCCCTCACGGCTGCGCTCGCCAACGCCGGTAAAGATGGAGTAGCCGCCGTGCTCGGTGGCTACGTTGTGGATCAGCTCCTGGATCAGCACGGTTTTGCCAACACCGGCGCCGCCAAACAGGCCGATCTTGCCGCCTTTGGCATACGGTGCCAGCAGGTCAATGACCTTGATGCCGGTTTCCAGAATTTCGGTTGCAGGTTTCTGGTCCTCAAAGCCGGGGGCCTTGCGATGGATGGGCCAGGTAGGGACGTCTGCGGCCATGGGGCCTTTGCCGTCAATGGGGCGGCCCAGGGGGTCAAACATGCGGCCCAGGGTGGCTTCGCCCACCGGGGCAGTCAGGCCGTGGCCCAGTGCGTTCACGGTCATCCCCTTGCCAAGACCCTCGCTGGCAGAAAGCATAATGCAGCGAACGGTGGTTTCGTTCACATGCTGCGTTACTTCCATCGTGCGCTCGGTGCCCTCAGCGGTCACTGTCAGCGCTTCCTGCAGGGCAGGCAGCTTGCCCTCGGTGAACTGAACGTCCACCACGGGGCCTGCTACACGAATAATTGTTCCCTGTGTCATACGATAGCCTCTTCCTTAATTTCAGAAGTAGATAAATGTTTGAATATTGTATCCCGATAGGGGATACAGTGCAAAAAGTTTAATAGTCGCTGGTTTGCACAGCAGAAGCACCGCCGATGATCTCGGTGATCTCCTGGGTGATTGCACCCTGGCGGGTGCGGTTATACTCCAGCTGGAGCGCGTGAATCATATCGGTGGCGCTCTTGGTGGCGGAATCCATGGCGGTCATGCGGGCGCTCTGCTCGGCGCAATAGCTCTCGGTCATGGCACCGAAGATCATGCCGTGCATGTAGATGGGGGCCATCTGCTTGAAGACCGACCACGCATCGGGGAACAGCTCAACCTCGCCATGGGGATCGCCCAGTGCGGGCGGCAGCGGCGCAAAGTGGGAGCGTTCCAGCGGCAGCAGCTGCAGCATGACCGGTTCAGCGGTCAGGGCGTTCTGGATCTTGGTGTAGATGAGGTAAACCTCATCCACCTCATCCGCCTTGAACGTATCGATCATGTCCGCCGTGATGTCACGCGCACGCTGCAATGTGGGGGCCTGGCCGCTGTACAGAAAATCTTCCACC
>ENA-OOWZ01000642-OOWZ01000642.1-human-gut-metagenome-genome-assembly--contig:-NODE-642-length-18808-cov-2.861782_pt1 | contig 18808 bp, 12 predicted proteins | sample MGYA00241580_ERZ501329 | MGnify/ENA primary metagenome ERZ501329 (study PRJEB25962, sample SAMEA2042923) | human gut metagenome | biome: human gut; feature: human-associated habitat; material: faeces... | reverse complement strand
TCATCTCTTGTAATTCGGATTTGCGTATCGAAGGAACGTATGATTTTGCCGATTCAAATGATCCGATGAAAAGCATCATTATCTCCGAAGCGGATCAAACAGGATTTGTTTCCATCTATTACGTAATGGAATCTCCGTATTCATCAAATGCCGAGCAAATAATTTTCGCACAAGATAGAAGTAAACCTGACAGAACATCCGATGGCGGGTTATTGCTCGAAAGTGAATGGGGACAATTGATCTTTGAAAAACCTCAATCCTTCGTATTTGTTATTTCGTCCGGGACGGAAATAAATTTCGGAAATGCATTCAGCATAACCGCACTATATGGAGAGCAAGCGCCTCGAGTCCCGCAAAACGTTACGTTCCGGGGCGGATAAACTGGCTGGGACGATGATTTCCAACTTTAAGAATACGCTCGAATTGACTCAACGGCGCGAATTGGAAGAGCTGAAACGACGCGAATCGCAACCGATCGTTGTCGAACCTTACCTGTGTAAATTCGAACTCGATCGTTGGGATCAAGTTATATTCACTTTCAAAGCCGACCTGCGGAATGTGTCGCAAAGCACATTTATCGACGCTGAATTTTATGAAGAATATATCGCAGGAGAAGATTGGGTTGGGGAACCTTACATCCGCGACCGATTGGCTGCATGGGTTTCCTTTTACTTTAATAAAGAGTACGTTTTGAGAAGAGACGAGGGGATGTTTTCCAGATACGAATGTATGTTTCCTAATGTTTCTTTCGATAATCCGTGGAAACCGCAAGAAACGAAGTCCTTTGAGGTTGTCATGTCGATTTATGACGACGATGCCGTAACCAAAGGTTTTACTGCATTCGATGTCAAAAGTTGTATCCTTCATTTCAATTTGACGGTCGAAGACCCTGACGGGCGGAAAATTCCGATGAAAATGAAATTCGATCTGGCGGATGTTTGGAAGGATTTTATTGACATACGGAACATCCTTTAAGATCGGTGTTACTACCGAGCTTCCAAAGCCGCCGATATCCAGCTTGATGATCGCGCAGATTACAGCCATCCAGAGTACCACGATCAGTATGGTCGCTCCGAAGGTCAGAAGGCTGTTGCCTTCGCTCCCGTCATCCAGAGCATCTTCCTGTTTTGCGATTTCTTTTGCCCGGCGCTTTGCTTCCTTGCGCTGTGCCTGCTGTTCTTTCTTCAGTTTTTTCTTTTCTTCCCGAATACCCATCGCTCTTCCGGAGTCTTTTCTCTTGCCATTTATGTCCTCCCGTTGTCTCAATCCGCCTGCCGGCTTTTTTTGTCCGTAAGTATAACTGGTCAGTTCATCGATTGCTTTACTTTCCGCATGATTTTCTTCCTGCAGAAAAGCCTCGAATGCTTTTTCTCTGAGGGTTTCATGCATTTTTCTCTCTTTCATGGCTTCTGCCATTCGTTCTCTGGCAGCCTCCACATTTTCTTTTGCTTTATCCACCCGGATGCACTGCGCAGCCACCAGACTGTCCATTTTCAAAAGTGCTTCCTTGTTCTCTTCAATGGCCCGCAGATCCAGTTTCCCCTGCAACAGACCACCGGATTCTTCTTCGTATTCCCGTTTTCGCGCCTTCAGGCGTTCCAAATGTTCGATTTCCACATTCAATGCAGTCTGTGCCATACCAAATTCCTGTTTGGCCTGTGTTTCCATTTTTTCTTTGATATTCAGGATGTTCTGCAGGGAATATCTGAACTTTGCCATTTATCTCACTCCTGATTTGCGAACAGGTCTTCCAACATCTGTACCGTCTCTTCAAAGGTAAATTTCTCCTCCGTGCCCTGACACAGGAAGCTGTTCACATCATCGATCTTCGAGATGGCATAGTCAATGTTCGGGTTACTGCCCTTTTTATAAGCGCCGATATTGATCAGATCTTCTGCTTCATTATAGGTAGCCAGTACATTTTTGAGTTTGTTGGCCGCCTGCTTATGCTCTTTGGCTGCGATCTGGCTCATACATCTGGAAATACTCTGTAAAATATCGATAGCAGGGTAATGATTTTTGTGTCCCAGCTTTCTGTCCAGCATAATATGACCGTCCAAAATACTTCTCGCTGTGTCCGTGATGGGTTCGTTGAAATCGTCGCCATCTACCAGGACGGTATACAATCCCGTAATGGATCCCACCGCAGCTCTGCCCGCCCGCTCCAACAGCTTAGGCATTTCCGAGTACACGCTGGGGGGATAGCCTCTGGTCACCGGAGGTTCTCCGCTGGCCAGTCCGATCTCTCGCTGTGCCATGGAAAAACGGGTCAATGAGTCCATCATCAGCAGGACATCCTTTCCCCGGTCTCTGAAATATTCCGCAATAGCAGTGGCCGTCTTGGCAGCCTTGTTCCGCTCCAATGCCGGTCTGTCGGAAGTCGCCACGACTACTACCGATCTGCGCATACCTTCCTCACCTAAGTCTCTCTCTATGAATTCCCGGACCTCTCTGCCGCGCTCACCGATCAGCGCAATGACATTAATATCTGCCTTGGTATTTCTGGCAAACATACCCATCAACGTAGACTTTCCGACACCAGAACCGGCGAAGATACCGATTCTCTGCCCCTTACCAACAGTGATCATACCGTCCACTGCCTTTACCCCCAGGGGTAATACCTGGTCGATAATCGCTCTGGACATAGGGTCCGGCGGTGCCGCCTCTACCGGATATGCCACGCCTGTAATCGTGTCTCCATCAATGGGGATTCCCAGTCCATTTACCGTCTTGCCCAAAAGCTTCTCACTTACCGTAACTGTCAGGGGATCTCCCGTATTTTCCACCACACAGCCGAGACCGATGCCATCTACCGAATCATAGGGCATAAGAAGAGTCTTCTTATCACGAAATCCCACAACCTCAGCCATAATGGGTTTTGCCCCTTCCGTTTCCGGCAGGATCCTGCACAGATCCCCCAGCTTGGAATCCGGACCGGCCGACTCAATCGTCAGACCTACCACATTTACCACTTTTCCCAGTTTCCGGTAAAAGGTCTTATCTGCTAATTTATTATATTTTTCAAAATCTATGTTCTTAATGACCATTTATCAGCCTTCGTAGGATAATAATTTTAATTTCTGACGCAGTTCGGACAGCTGTGTTCCCAGTCCGCAGTCAAAAATACCGCCCTCTGTCTCGATCAGGCACTCGCCCTTTCCGAGGGTAATGTCTTTCACGATCTCCACGGTTGCATTCGGCGCAGCCGCACCTGCAGAGATCTGCTTTTTCTGCATACTGACATAAGGGTAATCTTCTTTGGACACATGAATCAGAAAGCTTCTGTTATCCTCTGATTTCCGCATGGTAGTGGAGATCAGATAACACAGAACCTCCCGGTAGGAATGCAGGTCTACATGAAAAATATGTTCATAAATTCCGGTGATCGTGTCCACAAATTCAGGTTCCAGCTCGTCCAGCCGCTTCTGGTATTCTGCTTCCAGTCCCGCCGTTTTCTTCTGATATTCTGCTTCTCGTGCAGCCTCTGTGCGATCCGCTTCCGCCTGTGCTTCCTGTTGTCCCTGTCTTCTGGCCGCTTCCTGTATGTCTGCCCGCTCTGCTTCCGCCTGTGATCTGGCATCCTGCAAAATACTTTCTGCCTGTGCCCTGGCATCTTCTACGATCTTCTGTGCTTCCGCCTCCGCATCTTCCTTAAGCTTCTGAATATCTTCTCCTGCTTTGATCACATTGCCGGAAGGAGTGAATTCTGTTTTCTCTTCCTCCGGATCTGTCACCGGTGCTTCCACTTTGTCCGCTGCCAGGCCGGACACAAACCCCGTATTACTTTCCTTCTGCATTTTGGCAGACAGCTCCCTGATACGTTTTGCTACCAGTTCATTGGTATCTATCACTCTTGCATCGTCTTCCGAAAGCTTTGTAAATCCCTTTTTTAAAAGATTACTAGACAACGATCTCGTCACCTCCGCCTCTGGAAATGATGATCTCACCGGAATCCTCCAGCTTACGGATAATATTGACAATCTTCTGCTGTGCTTCTTCTACATCCTTCATACGTACAGGACCCATAAATTCCATATCTTCCTTGATCATAACCACCAAACGCTTGGACAGATTGTTGAAGATCGCATTCTGTACCTGCTCGTTGGCACCCTTCAGTGCCACTGCCAGATCATTATTGTCCACGTCACGCAGCACACGCTGAATTGCTTTGTCGTCCAGTAAAAGGATATCCTCGAACACAAACATTTTTTTGCGGATCTCGTCTGCCAGTTCCGGTTCTTCGATCTCCAAAGTCTCCATAATGTGTTTCTCGGTACCACGGTCTACCGTATTCAGAATATCTACCACTGCATCGACACCACCGATAATGGTGTAGTCCTGGTTCACCAGACTTGCCAGCTTGGATTCCAATACCTTTTCCACTTCTTTGATAACATCGGGACTGGTACGGTCCATGACAGCAATACGTCTTGCCACTTCTGCCTGACTGTCGGGAGGCAGTGCAGATATGATCAATGCTGCCTGACTGGGAGACAGATAGGACAAAATCAGCGCGATGGTCTGCGGATGCTCATCCTGGATGAAGTTGATCAGCTGGCTGGCATCTGTCTTACGCACAAATTCGAAAGGCTTCACCTGCAGGGATGCAGTCAGTTTTCCGATAACATCCATCGCCTTGTCGGAACCCAATGCCTTTTCCAGCAGTTCTTTTGCATAGTTGATACCGCCCTCGGCAATATACTGCTGTGCCAGACACACCTCGTAGAATTCATTGATCACTTCTTCTTTTACCTGAGGTGTGACACTCCTGGTATTAGCAATCTCCAGTGTCAGTTCTTCAATTTCTTCTTCTTTTAGATGTTTAAAAATCCCGGCGGATCTCTCCGGTCCCAATGCGATCAGAAGAATTGCCGCTTTCTGCAATCCCGATATTCCGCCTTCTGCTTTTGTTCTTGCCATGTTTACTCCGTTTCCTAGTTCCAGTCTTCGTTCAGCCAGTTACGCAACAGCGCCGCTGCCGACTCCGGATTCTCATCTACGAATTTCTCAATCATTTTACGTGTCTCGGACTTAGATTCCACATCAATATCTTCCAGTTCTGTCTCAGGAGTGGACTGCAGCATATTCTCCACAGATACCTCCTCTTCCTGCTGTACTGTCTGTCTGGTACGCATACTGCGCAATACTACAAATACAAGTAATCCCAGGATCAGGACCAGCATAACCACACTGAGCACATTTTGCCAGCTGACCGGTGTGCTCTCCTTATCATAAAAGATCGGACTTTCATAGGCAATGATCGTAATATTGCTCTCACTGATCCCCGTAGCATTGGCTACCAGACTGTACATATCGGAATCCACATCCAGTTTGGTATCCGCACTGTTCTGGGTTTTGTATTCGTCCCAGGTAGTACCGTCCAAAAGTCCCTGTCTCTTGACATCCTCATAATGGATCTCTTTATAGGTAATTGCAGCAATGGATATGGAGGAATTGGTATAATTGATCCCTCCCGCCGGTGTCACCTTATCGGTAATGGACTCATTCGGCAGATAATCCCTGCTGGTCTCAGAAGTCGAGGAAGAGCTGTTATTGCTGTCCGGGGATACATAAGTGGTTTTCCCGCTTTCCCCATTGGAGGTGGTACCCGGAACACCTCCGCCATCATTGGTGTTCTCACTCTCATAAGTCTCCTCATGAGAAAGCATACCTTCATCTCTTCCGGAATTTGCATAATATTCTTTTACTGTCTCCTTATAATCGGAGAAATCCATACTCAGATGGCTGGTCACTGCCGCATCGTTATACTGCTTGGTTCCCAACAGCACCTTTTTTACCTGATTGGCGATCATGGATTCTGCCTGGTTCTGTAATTCCTGCATGGAATTGGCAATGCCTGCGGATGTGTAATCGTCACCGCCTGCAAACAGCAGATTGGAATCAGTATCCATAATGGTAATATTCGCCGTGGTATCATTCCGCAGCCATGTAGCAACACACTTTGCCAGCGCTGCTGCATTCGCGGATGTAAACGTACCATCCAGCTCCAGCTGGATGAATGCAGATGCTTCTTCGTTCTGTGCCGCCAGCGTTCCGTTATCCTTCGGGAAGCTTAAATGTACCTTAGCCGATTTTACAGCGCTCTGTGCCTCGATCGTCTGTGTAATATACTGCTCCAGATAGGAATTGTAGAGTCTCTCCTTATCGGTAGCGGTCGTAGACATGCTGTTCCCCAGATAATCATTCAGATTCAGGGCATCCGGTACATATCCGGCAGATCCGAGGGCCAGGTTAGCCGCACTCTGTTTGCTGCTCTCTACATCGATCTTCAGTCCGTCATTGGATTCTCTATGTGCGATCCCGGCACTGTCCAGCGTATCTATGATTTCTGACGCCTGTGCGGTAGTCTCGCAGGTAACCAATCGTACATACTGTGGTTTACTCATGACATACATGATGATCGCAAATGCAAAGATCACAACCGCAGCGGCTCCGATAATGATGCTCTTCTGTCTGGTTGTGAACTTATTCCACCATTCCAGTATTTTCGCAGGTATTTCTTTTAATTTGTCTGCCATTGCAGCTCTCTCCTCTTACGTCAAGTATAAAAAGGTATGATTTAGATCTGAATCTGCATCAATTCCTTGTAGGCTTCCATCACCTTATCGCGGATGGCTACGGTATACTGCAGAGCAGTGGAAGCCTTTCCCATAGCAATGGTCAGGTCATGCGTATTGTCCGTCTCGCCCAGTGCGAAGCGGATCTTCTCATTTTCGGCATCTGAGAGATAGCTGTTGGTCGTCTTCACATTGTCGATTGCTGTGTTGAGAAAAGTCTCGAACATCGTGCCTTCTGCCTTCTTCTCCTTCTCCGCAAGCATTCCTGTCAGAGAGGTGGGAGACACCGTGGCTGTTCCGTTTACATTATTTAAAGCAGTAATCGCAGAAATATCCATTTTATAAACCATATCCTTCCTTACGTCGTATATTCCGGTCCGTTATGCAATGGGCCGTTCTCCGGATCCGTCAGCTTACTGACCGATCTCCAGTCCTTTCAGTGCCATGGATTTGCTGGCATTAAACGCCGTGGAATTCGCCTCGTAAGACCTGCTGGCATCGATCAGATCCGTCATTTCCGTGACAATATTCACATTCGGATATGTCACATATCCATTCTCGTCCGCATCCGGATGGGAAGGGTCGTATACCATATTCATCTCCGTAGTGGTATCCTCGAAGATCTGGCTGACCTTCACACCGCTTCCGGAGTAGCCGCTGCTTACATTATGCAGCACCTGGCTGAAGGTCTGTTGCGGGTTCTTCTGCTGGAACGTAACGATTTTGCGGCGATACGGTGTACCATCCTCGGTTCTTGTGGTATTGGCATTGGCAACATTTTCGGAGATCACGTCCATACGCAGTCTCTGTGCTGTCAGTCCGGATGCCGTAACATCAAATGCTGAAAACATACTCATACGCTAATCCCTCACTTCATCACAGTCTGTAAATTGGTAAATTCCTGATTAATGCTGCTGATCAGTCCCTGGTATTTCAGCTGATTCTCTGCCAGCATCACATTTTCATTCTCGATATCCACATTATTGCCGTCCAGGCGGTAGGAATAATTGGCATAATCCACATACGCCCTGCCGCGGAGTCTGCTCAGATTGACATTGGCTACTTTATCATCCATGGACTGATAGCGATTATTGCCAAGAGCCTGCTGCAGTACCGACTCGAAAGCCACATCCTGTCTCTTATACCCCGGTGTATCTACATTGGCAATGTTATTGGAAATAGCTTCATTCCGTTGCCATGCAGCATCCGCGGCACGATTTAAAACATTAATATAATCAAACGCATTTGTCTGTATCATACTACCTCACATTCTACTGTTCCTTAAAAAATCGATTAAATCGCACAGGAACCGCTTCTACCATACCTACTCTACTTTATTATAAAGTATTTCGACAAAAACACAATACTAAAATTAAGAGAAGAGACTATTTTTCGCAATAGTCTCTTCTTCCTAATCTGTCGTTATTTTTGTACTTTTTACTTAATTTCTGCCATTTTGGCGCTTTAATTCTTCAATCTCATCAAACACGGCATCGTTCAATACCTTGATATACGTTCCCTTCATGCCGGAGGATCTGGACTCGATAACGCCGGCACTTTCAAACTTCCTTAAGGCATTGACAATGACGGATCTGGTAATGCCGACTCTGTCAGCGATCTTGCTCGCTACCAGGATTCCTTCCATACCGTTTAATTCATCAAAAATATGGGTAATGGCTTCCATCTCTGAGAATGACAGGGTGCTGACTGCGGATTTCACAACCGCTACCTTACGGCTCTCTTCCGCACTCTCTTCATTTACTGCCCGGAGCATTTCCAGTCCCACCACTGTGGTTCCATACTCGCAGAGAATAATATCATCGATGTCATACTGTTCGTCACACTTATAAATAAAGAGTGTTCCCAGCCTCTCACCGGCGATCTCGATGGGAGTGATGATTGCCTGGAACTTTCTCGTGTCGATATTCTCGAAACCAAGAGTCTCCAAGTTGACATTCTCCTTCGTGGACAACACACCAAGCAGTCTCTCATTTAACATCGGATCGATAAATCCGCCAATACTGTCATCCAAAAGCTCTGTGATGGGTTCGATTCCGTCGGATTTACCTACACCCAGCACCTTACCCTTCCTGCTGATCACCAGTACATTGGAATTCAGGATCTCACGCATTACCTTACAGATATCGCTGAATACCACTTTGCTGGAGTTATTATTGTGTAACAATTTACCGATCTTACGTGTCTTGTCCAACAATTGTACGCTACTCATCTATCTTCCTCCGTTTACACATACTACGAAACCACAAGATGTTATGCACATTGTAGCACATGTAATTTCAGATTACAATGGAAATAGCGCTAATTTATGAGAAAATTCTGACAGTATATAAAACTACTTCTCTTCCGTCGGTTTATTCTTCACATAACCGCATTGTTCGTCCATGCAGACCAGTTTGTTACCTTTTTCCAGCAGCAGCTTACCGCAGCGGGGGCATTTCTCTCCCGAAGGCTTCTGCCATACCATGAAATCACATTCCGGATTATCGATACAGCCGTAATATCTTCTGCCCTTCTTGGTCTTCTTCATAACAATATCTTTGCCGCACTTGGGACATGCCACGCCAATCTTCTCGAAATAAGGCTTGGTGTTGCGGCACTCAGGGAATCCGGGGCATGCCAGAAATCTGCCGTGAGGTCCGTATTTGATCACCATGCGTCTGCCGCACAGTTCACAGACTTCGTCGGATTCTTCATCCGCGATCGTCACCTCTGCCAGATCTTTCTCAGCTTTTTTCACTGCTGCATCCAGGTCCGGATAGAAGTTCTCCACAATGGTCTTCCACTTCACAGTGCCTTCTTCCACACCATCCAGCAAGGTCTCCATATTAGCGGTAAAATTTACATCCACGATGGCCGGAAATGCTTCCTTCATCATATGATTGACCACTTCACCCAGCTCCGTCACATAGATATTACGATTCTCCTTGGTAATATATCTTCTGGCGAGAATCGTGGTGATGGTAGGTGCATAGGTACTGGGACGTCCGATGCCCAGTTCTTCCAGGGCACGCACCAGACTTGCCTCGGTATAATGTGCGGGAGGTTGGGTAAAGTGCTGCTTCGGATCAAAATTTATAAATTCCAGTACACTGTTCTCATCCAGGTTGCCGCCCAGTACATTTTCCTCGTCCTTATCTTCCTCCTGGGTATAGACACTCATGAAACCATCAAAGCGCATTTTGGAGGCTGCCAGCGTAAAGATCTGATCCTTCGCCTGAATTTTCACTGAAGTCGTATCATACTGTGCTGCACTCATGCGGCTTGCTACAAAACGTTTCCAGATCAGCTGATACAGACGGAACAGATCTCTGGGCAGCTGTTCTTTGATGGCAATGGGCATACGGTTTAAATCCGTAGGACGGATGGCCTCGTGGGCATCCTGGATCTTCTGACCGTTCTTTTTTTCTGTATTTGCGGCAGCCTTGTACTTTTCACCGTAATGTGCATCGATGAACTGCGCAGCCTGTGCTTCCGCTTCTTCCGATACACGGGTGGAATCCGTACGTAAATAGGTGATCAGACCTACCGTACCTTCTCCCTTGATATCCACACCTTCGTATAACTGCTGCGCCAGACGCATGGTCTTCTGTGTGGAGAAATTCAGCACCTTGCTGGCTTCCTGCTGTAAGGTGGAGGTAGTAAAAGGAAGGGGTGCCTTCTTCACACGCTCGCCGTGTCGAACTTCCTTCACTTCGTATTTGGCACCCTTCAGGGAATTCATGATCTCATCAGCTTCTTCCTTGCTGCCGATCCCCTGCTTTTTCTCCGTAGTTCCGTAATATTTTGCGCAGATGGGCTTCTTCTCGCCCTTTACTTTCAAGTTCACATCCAGGGACCAGTACTCCTCCGGAATGAAGGCATTGATCTCATCCTCTCTGTCGCAGATGATCCGCAGAGCCACAGACTGTACGCGGCCGGCACTTAAGCCTCTCTTGATCTTCGCCCACAGAATAGGGGAGATCCGATAGCCTACCACGCGGTCTAACACACGCCTCGCCTGCTGGGCATCCACCAGATTCATATCGATCTCTCTGGCATGCTTTAAGGATTCCTTCACCGCACTTTTGGTGATCTCGTTAAAGGTGATACGATATACTTTTTTATCTTCCAGTTTCAAGGCATAGTATAAATGCCAGGAAATGGCCTCTCCCTCACGGTCCGGGTCGGTTGCGAGATATATCTTCTCTGCCTTCTTCACTTCCTTACGTAAGGATGCCAGCAGATCTCCCTTGCCGCGGATCGTAATGTATTTCGGTTCATAGTCATGTTCCACATCAATTCCCAGCTGACTCTTGGGCAGGTCCCTCACATGCCCCTGGCTGGCCATAACCTCATAATTCGCTCCCAAAAATTTTTTGATTGTCTTCACCTTCGCCGGTGACTCTACAATTACTAAATATTTTGCCATATATGCTCCCATCCATCCGTTTTCGCGGATATACGGCTTTCGGTTCCCGCCTCTTTGCCGCTTTTTCCCCATGATTTGAGTAATCGTGAACCACTATACAACAAAAAAATGGGAATGGCAAGAAAAATTTATAAAAAAAAGAGCCAAAAAGCAATCATTTCTGCTCTTCGACACTTTTCAGGGTTGGGCTATTCTATGAAAGAATAAGCAGCTGATAGGGGAATCGAACCCCTGTTTTCGCCGTGAGAGGGCGACGTCTTAACCGCTTGACCAATCAGCCAAAAAAACCGTACTTGCATAGTATAATGGAGTTGTCGAAAAAATGCAAGTACTTTTTTCAAAAATTTTAGGAACGTTCTGTCCCCAGCGCAAAAGCTCAGTGCCCGGACCATTCGCAAAAGCGTCTGCTGCGCAGCCGGCGCCGCTTGCGCGGCTCATCTTTTACTTCATGGATCGGGCGCTCCGCTCATACCGTGTGGAACACGCTGCTTTGTACGCAAGCGTCCACGCAGTGTGTTCTGCACGGTATGGCTGAGCTGTTACACCAGATCAAATATACTGATCTGATTGGACTCGGGCAGGTCTCCTAATAATCCTAACGAATCCATAAGGTCAATTATCGTCTTGGAAACCTTAGTTCTTTGACGAAAATCATCTTTGGAGAGGAACGGGCCGTCCTTGGCAGCTTCCACAATGGCATCTGCCGCCTTCTCTCCCAGTCCGTCGATACTGTTTAAGGACGGCATTAATTTTCCATCCACGATCTGGAATGATCTGGACTGTGCACGGAAGATGTCGATGGGTTCAAATTCGAAGCCTCTTGCATACATCTCCTGCACGATACGCATATCACCCATAGCATCTTTTTCCTTATTAGAAAGAGTATCCTGTCGTTTTTTGTACTCTGTCATCACGCTCTCCAAGTGCCTCTGCCCCTGACACATGATCTCATAGGAAAATGCCTTGGCGCGGATACTGAAAAACGCACCGTAATAAGCTAACGGATAATGGATCTTGCAATAAGCGATACGCCATGCCATCATAACGTACGCCGCCGCATGTGCCTTCGGGAACATATACTCGATCTTCTGGCAGGATTCGATATACCACTGGGGTACGTCATGCGCCAGCATATCCGCTTTCCACTCTTCCCACATGGCACATTTTCCCTTCGCCACCATACCCTTACGTACTGCCTCCATGATCTTGAAGGACTTCTCCGACTCCACGCCCATCTGGATCAGATACAGCATGATATCGTCACGGGTACAGATCGCCGTGGAAATAGTCGCCACGCCGCTCATGATCAGATCCTGCGCATTGCCCAGCCATACGTTGGTGCCGTGGGACAGACCGGAGATACGCACCAGATCGGAAAACGCCTTGGGTTTCGCATCAATAACCATCTGCATAGCGAAGTCTGTACCGAACTCCGGAATGCCTAATGCTCCTAACTTTGTTCCACCGATCTGTTCCGGGGTGATGCCTAACGCGTCCGTGTTCTGGAACAGACTCATAACATCCTGCCCATCCAGCGGGATCGTCAAGGGATCTCTCCCCGTCAGATCCTGCAGCATACGGATCATGGTAGGATCATCGTGTCCCAGAATATCCAGCTTCAGCAGGTTATGGTCGATGGAATGGTAGTCAAAGTGTGTGGTTATGGTATCCGTGGTCATATCATTCGCCGGATGCTGTACCGGGGTGAAGGAGTTAATATCCTGCCCCAGAGGCAATACAACGATACCGCCGGGATGCTGACCGGTACTTCGCCGCACTCCGGTACATCCGGAAGCGATACGGTCGATCTCGCTGGTCCGCTTATGAATGCCACGTTCTTCAAAATAATTCTTCACATAACCGAAAGCAGTCTTATCCGCCAGGGTTGCAATGGTTCCGGCACGAAAAGTCTGACCCGCGCCGAAGATAACCTCCGTGTATTTATGCGCCTTGGACTGGTACTCACCGGAGAAGTTCAGGTCGATATCCGGCTCCTTATCTCCCTTGAATCCCAGGAACGTCTCGAAAGGAATATCGAAGCCATCCTTATGAAGCTTCTCTCCACACACCGGGCAGACCTTGTCCGGCATATCGATTCCCGCTTTACCGGCGTAGGCTTTGACCTCTTCACTGTCGAAATCCACATAATGACACTTGCTGCAATAATAATGGGGACTTAAGGGATTGACCTCCGTGATTCCCGCCATGGTTGCCACAAAGGAGCTTCCTACGGATCCACGGGAACCTACCAGGTATCCATCCTCCACTGACTTCCATACCAGCTTCTGCGCAATGATGTACATTACGGCAAATCCGTTTTTGATAATGGAGTTCAATTCCTTCTCCAGTCTTGCCTCTACGATCTGTGGCAGATCCGGTCCATAGATCTCATGAGCCCTGTTGTAACAGATCTCCGTCAGTGTCTTATCACTGTCCGGAATGACCGGGGGACACTTGTCCGGGCGCACCGGTGCAATGGTCTCGATCATATCCGCGATCATATTCGTATTGGTAATGACGATCTCTTCCGCCTTGTCACTGCCCAGATAGGAGAACTCTTCCAGCATTTCTTCTGTGGTATGTAAAAAAAGCGGTGCCTGTTCATCCGCATCATCAAATCCTCGGCCCGCCATAATAATACGACGGTATACTTCATCCTCGGGATCCAGAAAATGTACATCACAGGTAGCCACTACGGGCTTGTGGAACTGTTCTCCCAGCTCCACGATCCTGCGGTTGATATTCTGGATATCCTCTATGGAATTGACCGTCCGGATTTTCTCCGAAGCGATCATGAACTTATTGTTGCCACAGGGCTGGATCTCCAGGTAATCATAGAATTTTACCAGCCTGGCGATCTGCGCATCCGACTGTCCGTCCAGCAGGGCACGGTACAGTTCTCCCGCTTCGCAGGCACTTCCCAGGATCAGACCCTCTCTGTATTTCAGGATCAGGCTCTTGGGAATCCGGGGATGCTTGTTAAAATAGGTCAGATGTGACTGGGACACCAACCGGTAGAGGTTGATGCGCCCCAGATCATTTTTTGCTAAAATAATGGCATGGTAGGAGGGCATTTTTTTCACAGCATCCACACTGGATGCCCCCAGTGCATTGACTTCCGTCAGATTATAGATATCCTGCTCCTCCAGCATTTTAATAAATTTCACAAAAATATGTGCCGTACACTCCGCATCATCCACGGCCCGGTGATGATTCTCCAGGGATATCCCCAAAGTCTTCGCCACCGCATCCAGGGTATGCTTTGACTGATTCTTCAACAGTACTCTGGAGATGCCCACGGTATCCACATAGGTAAACTCCTGCGGATATCCCAGTCTTCTGCAGTTCTCCATAATGAAGCTCATATCGAAGCCGGCATTGTGTGCCACCATGATACAGCCCTCACAAAACTGCAAAAATTGCGGCAGAATCACATCGATCTGCGGAGAGTCCATGACATCCTCATCCCGGATACTTGTCAGCTTCTCAATTTCAAAAGGAATGGGCACATCCGGATTCACAAAGGTGGAAAAACGATCCACGATCTCACCGCCGGACACCTTTACCGCACCGATCTCAATGATCCGGTTATTCACGGGGGAGAATCCTGTGGTCTCGATATCGAACACCACATAATCCTCGTGCAGACTCTGTCCCTTATCATTGGTCACGATCTCCTTCAGATCATCCACCAGGTATGCCTCTACTCCATAGATAATTTTGAAAAAGTCCTGCTTGTCCGGATTCTCGTCTCCGGCTTCTTTTCGCTTGCCCTTTTCCGCTTTCCACAGATCGTCCCAGACATGATTGGCATCGGTAAAACTCTGTACCACGCCGTGATCTGTGATGGCGATGGCACGATGTCCCCATTTATAGGCACGTTTTACGATATCTTTTGCCTCTGAGACACCATCCATATCACTCATTTTGGTATGGCAGTGCAGCTCCACACGTTTTCGGGCGGAAGTATCCATTCTTGTATTGGTAAAATCAGGGATCTTCTTGATCCCCGCGATGGAGCCGATTGCCAGTTCATGGTCAAACTTATCCATCATACAGATTCCCTTTACCTTTAAAAAGGCTCCCGGCTTAATATCCCCTGTCACTTCCTTCACCTGTTCGGTACGCACGAACATTTTGATAGTCATGGTATCGGTAAAATCGGACATATTGAAGATAATGATGGTCTTTTCATTCTTAATATCCCTGGTATCCACAGACAGTACTTTTCCGCGGATGGTCACTTCCCCCATATCACCGATCAATTCCTCGATCTTCATGGCTTCCTCTTCAAAATCTCTGCCGTAGATCACATCGGGATTGTCCGATCTCTTCAGGGCACCCTTTTCAAAACTGCCGCCCTTACGAAACTCTCCTTTTTTGAATTCTCCTCGTTTGAACTCGCCACGGCCGCCACTTTGGAAACTCTTGGTCACGCCACCTGCCGGTTCGCTTTTTGCCTTGCCGGAATTGTCTGTCTTTTTCGCCTCCGGGCTCTGTGTATTTTCCTGCTCTGTGTCCTGCGCAGGCGCTGTGCTGTCCACAGCCTCTTCCTTCCTGCCTCTGGTGCGGCTGTAGATGGCATCTACCTTCATGCGGATCTTAGCTTCCTCTTCCTCCTTGAATCTTCCGGCCTCTTTTTCCACATAGGCTGCATGGAGCTTCACAGAGAATCCACAGCGTTCCACCAGTATCTTCTCAAGGATCTGTAATATCTCTCCTTCCATACTGCGGTTCAGCACCGTATCCTCCATCGTTATCAGCATTTCATTGTCCGCAGGATACTCGATTCTGGCCGTCTTCAGGGCGTTGTACTGGATATGACTGTATTCCCGGAATTCCTCCAGAATACTTTCTTTATAGATATCCATCAGATTTTCCGGATTGTATTGGGAAGAAAGTTCAAATTTTTCGTATATTTTTACCGTCAGGTTGGCATCCGGAAACAACTGCTTTTTAATCTCCTGTTCCGCGGTCCAGATATCTGCTTTCTGAATCAGACGGGTACTTTTTAAATACACCCGAAGAAAGTCTCTGCGCTTTGTCGCCGAGACTCTCTCTACTTCTGTCTGACCCATCAGGTCATGAATATCCGTATTCAACTGTAAATTCGGAAATACTTCAAAAAAAGGTTTACTCATCTATTTTAACTCCAATGATCCAATTCCTCTTTTAAGGCGGGGAGCAGCTGATCTTCCGGAAGCTTTTTTATAATCTCACCGTGTTTGATCAGCAGGCCCTCTCCGATGCCTCCCGCTACTCCCAGATCCGCTTCTTTTGCTTCTCCGGGACCGTTTACCACGCAGCCCATGACTGCCACCTTAATATCCAGCGGATAATCTTCCACCAGCTTTTCCACCCTGGTCGCCAGGTCGATCAGATTGATCTGGGTTCTGCCACAGGTAGGGCAGGATACGACTTCGATTCCGCCCTTTCTGAGTCCCAGGGTACGCAGGATCAGCTTCGCGGACTTGATCTCCTCCACAGGGTCTCCGGTCAGGGATACACGGATCGTGTCCCCGATGCCCTGGCTTAAGATCAGGGACAGACCAATGGCAGATTTAATATTGCCGCTGTTGACTGTACCGGACTCGGTAATGCCCACATGCAGCGGATATACAGTCTTCCCTGCCAGCAGTTCATGGGCTTTCACGCACATTAATACATCCGAAGACTTGATACTGATGACCAGATTGTCATATCCTAAGTCTTCGATCATGTGCACCTTATCCAGCGCGCTCTCCACAATGCCCTCAGCTGTCACACCACCGTATTTCTCTATTAACGGCTTCTCCAGGGAGCCGCTGTTGACACCGACACGTATGGGGATATTCCGCTCCTTCGCCGCATCCACCACAGCCTTCACCCGCTCCGTACTTCCGATATTGCCGGGGTTGATACGTATCTTGTCCGCACCGTTCTCGATGGCAGCCAGAGCCATACGGTAGTCAAAATGAATATCCGCTACCAGCGGAATATGAATCTGCTTCTTGATCTCACGGATGGCTGCTGCCGCCTCTAAGGTAGGTACCGTACAACGGATGATCTCGCAGCCTGCCTTTTCCAGTCGCAGGATCTGTTCCACCGTAGCTTTCACATCTTCCGTCTTCGTATTGGTCATGGACTGGATGGCGATAGGATTGCCGCCGCCGATCTTACGGTCTCCGATCTGTATGACTTTTGTATGCATTCTGTAAGTATCTTTATCGTTCATAGGGTTACCCTGCCTTTCTTGCGTCTGTATTCTTAACTATACCCCCGATCTAAAACCCTTGTCAATTCGCAGAAGTACCAAAATACCCCGGGGTATTCTGCTTTACATATCCCATCAGTTCCAATTCCATCAGTCTCCGGTGCAACGTGACAATATCTATATATTCTCCTTTCTTCCATGCCTCCTGCAAAATAATCTCCGTCGATTTCGGCACACAATCCAACAATTTGTACACCTGACGCAAAGGCTCCTCCAGCTTTTCTATCCGTTTCTGGCTCTTTCGTCTGCCTCTTATTTTCTGTGTCGGATCCGGCGATGAAAGCTCCTGCTTTTCTTCCCAGTTCCTCAAAAATTCCTCCGTAAAGCTCTCCGGTGACAGGAACACCCCCGCCCCCTGTGTCAGTAAGCGGTTACAGCCGTCACTGAGTCTGTCCGTGATTCTGCCGGGAACCACATAAACATCCTTCCCCTGCTCCAGCGCCATATCCACGGTAATTAACGTCCCGCTTTTCTGTCTGGCTTCTATGACGATCAACGCATCCGCCAACCCGCTGACGATACGGTTCCTCGGGGGAAAATATGCCGGCAGTGCCTTTGTCCCCGGCGCATAAGTGGACAACAGCCCCCCTTTTTGTATCAGTTCCTCGTACAATTTCCTGTTCTGTCTGGGATAACAGATATCCACTCCGCATCCCAGCACTCCGTAGGATGTCCCTCCTGCCAAAAGCGCTGCCTGCTGGCTGATCCCATCAATTCCCCTTGCCATTCCGCTGATGACCTGTATTCCCTGACTACCGAGGTATCTGCCCAGTTCTTCCGCCACAAAACGTCCGTATTCCGAACACTCTCTGGCACCGATGACCGCCACCGCCGGTTCGTTCTCATCCGGCAGTTTTCCCCGGTAAAAAATGCCGTAAGGCGGATCCGGAATTTCTGCCAGTTTCCCAGGAAATCCTTTCTCCTCCCGCAAAAGAAAGTGGATCTGTTGTTCCGAAAGCTGTCCATATTCCCGTTCCCACTCTCCGCTTTTCTTCTGCCGTTCCAAGGCTTCCGCCGCAGAATTGCCCACGCACTCCCTCCATTCCTCTGTCTCCGCCTCATATACCGCCCGGGGTGACCCGAAGCGTGCAAGCAGCCGTTCTGCCCGCACGCCCCCGATTGTATAGGTGCTGCACAAAAAATATGCATATTTTCTCTCTTCCTCCGCCATAAACATACCTGTCCCTTTCCCTGTTTTCACACAGCCCGCACGTTTTCCGTTATTTTCGTACCGGCCCCTTTTTCTTGCCGGACACTTAATGTACCCGGTTCCGGCACACAATTAATTCCAATACGTCTCCGAAGGACGATAACACGCTGCCTCCAGCAAATGTTCCCCCGTGATCTCTTCCCGGTCCTCCAAATCAGCTATGGTTCGGGCAGTTTTGAGAATCCGGTGATAAACTCTGGCACTGAGCTGCAGCGTACGATACAGCTGTTCCATGACTTTCTGACCCTCCTCTCCCAACGGGCAATATTCTTCCACCTGTGCAGACCGGATGTCCCCATTGAAACGGCAATCCGTTCCTGCAAAACGCTCCGCCCGCC
>ENA-OOWZ01000635-OOWZ01000635.1-human-gut-metagenome-genome-assembly--contig:-NODE-635-length-19061-cov-2.881195_pt1 | contig 19061 bp, 13 predicted proteins | sample MGYA00241580_ERZ501329 | MGnify/ENA primary metagenome ERZ501329 (study PRJEB25962, sample SAMEA2042923) | human gut metagenome | biome: human gut; feature: human-associated habitat; material: faeces... | reverse complement strand
CCTCGCTTGTGCGCAAAGCGCATAGCGAGGTTTTTGTGTATGTTGTATTACGATACTTACTTGTTATTTTGACGCTTACCCCTGATTTTTTATGAGGCTTACGTTTTATCTCAGCCTCATAAATCTTCATTTCTTGCAATTTGCGATTTCTTCCAATTCGTACTCAATACCAACAAACATCCCTGTACCAACCAAAAGCTTTTCATAACAGCAGAATTACCAAAGTTATATTCTGTCATTCCTTGTAAAACTAAAGCTAAACTGGAAACACACATCATTAAAGCATAAGGATTATTTTCTTGAATGAAGCGTTTAAAGGAATAAAATATAAAGCAGAAAATTAATGTAAGAAAACCTGCGAATCCAATAATGCCGTTTTCTGCAAGCATTTGCATAAAATTATTGTGTGCATGGCTAAGCTTAGGCTCTTTTGCCTTATGAGAAATATACTTATGCTGATAATTATCTTTATACTGTCCTAAACCAACACCGGTTATAGGATGATCTTTAAACATATTAAACGCACTGTGCCATATTAAAATACGCTCAGTATTCGACTGATACTTTGTATCGGTAATTGAATTAAGACGTTTGATAAATGGTTGATAGGAGCTCATGCTTGCGCCAAAAGCAATTAATACTATTAAACTGAGCACCGCTAATTTATTGCATTTTAAGATGTAATATATTAATATTAGCAAAACAACAAAAGCTACTGCCAACCAAGCTCCTCTTGTTGAGTTAAATATCAGAGCAACAGAATTCAAAATAAATAAACACCCTGCTAACCACTGCCATCTTCCAGATATATTCTTCTCTAGAAAACTTATAAAAAGTATTGGCAGATATATGCAAAAATAACCGGCAAATGTCATGGGATGCCCAAAAAAACCGGCAGCACGAATATGATACGCAAGTCCTTGATATATCAAATACAACCCGCCGACTGTAATACCAATAATTGAAAAGACTAATATTTTTTTAGCAGTCTCTGCTTCTTTTATTGCCAAAGTAACAATAAAAAATGGCATAAGACGCCATAACCATAAATCGCTCCATACCTTTAAGCCTTTGCCAATATCTCCACTAGCAAGTGCTGAAACAAACATAGTAAATATGAAAACAGCAATAGCGAAATAATATTTTTTATCTATTATATATATTGCCTTTCTGTTCTTTAATAAATAAACAAAAAAACATAACGTCGCTATACCAAGCATCACATTCCCTATAGCAATGGAAACATAAGATATCAACGCAAAAACTGTTATAGCGCTACCACAGTATTTATCAGATTTTGTTAACAAAAAAAACACTCCTCTTGTGTAAAAAACGCTGTCTCATTATATAATGAAATCGCACGTTTGAAAATTTGAATAAAAATAGACCATTGCTGTTAAAGAAGGCATTGCTTACCTAGAGAAATACAATTGACAACTGCCTAATTTTTTGAAACAACGTTACGGCAGGCTTATTAATGTTACATTTTTCCTTCTAATCCACTATATCTTTTTCTAAATTATGTCTTGAGATGGTTATAAATTAGCTATACTGTATAGTAGCTATTTCTCATTCATCTCCCAGCGCCAAGCATCACGGCACATATCTTCAAGTCCATACTTAGATTTCCATCCAAGTACTTTAGCAGCTTTATCTGTGTTTGCCCAACATTCAGCTAAATCTCCATCACGCCTTGCACCAATTTCATATTTAATTTTTATACCTGTTGCACTCTTAAATGTATTTACTAATTCTAATACGCTATACGGTGTACCAGTTCCAATATTAAAAATCTCTATGCCCTTATGTATCTCTGTGTACTGAATAGCCTTTAAGTGAGCATGGGCTAAATCCATAACATGAATAAAATCTCTTCTACAAGTCCCATCAGCAGTATCATAATCACCACCAAATATCGTCAAGTGATCTCTAATTCCTATAGCAACCTGTGTTACATACGGCATAAGGTTATTAGGAACACCTTTAGGATTTTCCCCTATCAACCCTGAACAATGTGCCCCTACAGGATTAAAATAACGTAATAAAACTATTGCCATTTCAGAGTCTGCTCTTGCCGTGTCCTCTAGTATTTGTTCCATCATTACTTTCGTCCATCCATATGGATTAGTGCATTTTCCTCTCTGCATAGTTTCAATACAGGGCATAATATTATCTTCACCATATACAGTAGCTGATGATGAAAATACTAGCTGTTTCACGTTCGCCTCTTGCATACATTCCAATAATGTAAGTGTTGTATCTATATTATTACGATAGTATTTAATAGGCTGCAATATTGATTCTCCTACAGCCTTTAAACCTGCAAAATGAATCACGCAATCGATATTATTTTGATAAAAAATTTGTTGCATTGCAATTTTATTTCTTATATCAGCTTCATATGACATAAATTTTTTACTTGTGATTTTTTCTATTTTTTTTAATATATCCGGACTACTATTACTATAATTATCTACAATTACTAAATCATGCCCAGCATTTAATAATTCTACAGCAGTATGAGAACCAATATACCCAGCACCACCAGCTAATAAAATATTCATAATTACCCTCTCTCTTTTTCGATAATCCACATTATTTTTCATATTCACCAAGAACCTACGCAAAGCTTTAACTCTACTGACAGCTATATTATTTGAAAATAACTGTTGTATGTAATGTTAAAATAAATAAAACTTATATCTCTTTAGTATGATTTAAAGAAAATTCTTATTGTAATAATCGATAGAAAATGAATTACATTAATACCCATGCTACACTTTTCTAAAAAAATATAAATCTATCTTTGCACAACCAATTCTTGCCCGTTATTTAAAAAGAAATAAGAATGACAGTAATTGCACATACTAATAAAGGAAATACATTATGCCCTACTGTATAAATCATCTCCTTTTTTAAGCAAGGTATCTGCAATAATACCAATAACAAAACTGACTATAAAAGAAGCCACTTAAAAGTAAAATCCCATAGGCAACACCACTAAAATCTAAAAATAATATTGACTGTACACTATGATATCCTGTTGTTATCAGCACCATATTTATAAAAGGTTGTATTGATTGTTAAAATATACTGGGAGGAGGCACTAACATATACACTTAAATTTTTAATACATCTAGATGAAAATGGTAGAAATAAAAATCCCTCAAAATTATAGACATATAACCTATTCTTACTTGTTCAAGTAAAATATATTCTTCATGAATACAATAAAATCAATTTTTCACTACCAATAATATTTAGGAAAATATATTACAGTACTATCCATATTTTAGTATTAATTAGTAGTGATGCTAAATTATTTTTATAAAAGTGCTGAATAGTACTAAACTCCTAATCTCATATTGGCAGTAAATAGCCAGTTATAAAAACAAAAATAGGCACTCCTATTCTACCTAAAGTCAATACAGAAAAGGCAAATGTTTTTTGATTTTAAACTAAAACTATTAATATGATTGAAATTTAAACTATACATCATTAGCAATAGCTGCTAAACGTAGAATATCAATTTTAATATCTCTACTTTTTACTACTTTCAATATTTTACCCATCAAAGCATATTTAACATTTTGTCTGCTAATTCTAAAGCAGACAAAATAGTATCTTGCATATCATAATATCTATATTCACCCAATCTTCCGCCAAAAATAATGTTTTGTTCTTTTTGAGCTTTTTGAGAATACCAATTGTATTTCTCCTGATTTTTAGCATCATTAATAGGATAGTACGGATCAATACCCAATTTCCATTCTAATGGATACTCCTTAGTTATAACTGTTTTTTCCTGAGTACCAAATTCAAAATGCTTATGCTCAATAATTCTCGTAAAAGGAGTCTCTCTGTCAGTATAATTAACAACAGCTACACCTTGATAATTTTGAACAGCTAACACTTCATGCTCAAAATTTAAGCTTCTGTATTCAAGCTGACCAAAGCAGTAGTCGAAATAAGAATCTATAGCACCAGTAAAAATAATTTTCTTTGCTTTTTGAGCATACTCTTCCCTATGATCTAAATAATCTACATTTAATTCCACATCACAATTTGAAAGCATCTTCTCGAACATTTTTGTGTAACCACCAATTGGAATGCCCTGATATCTATCATTAAAATAGTTATTATTATAAGTAAAACGAACGGGAATCCTTTTAATTATTGATTTTGGCAAATCCTTACAATCCCTTCCCCATTGCTTCTCGGTGTATCCTTTTACTAGTTTTTGATAAATATCTGTACCTACCATACTAATAACATGATCTTCTAAATTATCCTCGTGACTTAAATGCATTGCACATTGTTTTTTTATAATTTCTTGAGCTTCTTGCGGTGTAGCTATTCCCCACATCTTACTAAAAGTATTCATATTAAACGGTAAATTATAAATTTCACCATAATAATTTGCAATAGGTGAATTGATAAAATTATTAAATTCAGCAAACTGCTGTATGTAGTCCCAAATTCTTTTATTTGAAGTTCTAAAAATATGCGCACCATACTTATGCACATTAATACCTTCAATTTGCTCAGTATAGCAATTTCCACCAATATTTCTACGTTTATCAATCACAAGACATTTTTTACCAGCTTTTGTCATACGTTCAGCAAATACTGCTCCAAATAAACCGCTACCAATAATTAAATAATCATACATAGTAATACCTCCAATAATTATAAGTTTAAATATTTTTCCCAGAAGTCTATATTGGTTATTTTATGGACATTGTTTCTTAATTTTTTTACAATAGCTTTATACAGGAATATTGTTTTTATGCTAATCACACATGACTCAATTAATATTTTCAAAAATTTTTCTCTATTTCTTATTCCTATATAGCCTTTTTGCCCTGGTAAATCTACTTGTAATACAACCTTATATCTAAAGAACAATAATGGTCGAGCTTCATTTAGTTCTATCGTATTATAGGAAAACATACCTTTTTTCATGAAAAGCGATGGAATCAAATACCCATTTAAAGTAGCTAATCTTATGATTTTATGTAATTTTGATTCTTTAGGAATAGAATTAATAGATGTTAGTTTATTATAAATAAACGGCCTTCCTAATTTTTCTAATTCCTTATAAGTACACAGCTTAGTGCTTGATTGCATAATTTTCTTATGTAATTCTTCTCCATCAGATTCATAAAGAAAATTTATTCCTTTTAGAAAATCTTTATAGGCCATTAATATTAGAAATGCATCATCATATCTATAATAAAAACATTCTCGTAAAACTCGACTAAAAAGCATTCTTACTGCGTCTTTTACTCTAAACTTATTATCATACAAAGCGTTTAACAATAATATATTCCTTACAACGTAATAATTCATGAAGGATGAATATTTATTATCTACCGGAACATGCCAAACTCCTATTCCATTCATTGTAAGTATTTTTTCGGATAATCGCATACCATATTCCATATCATCTCCACGCACAAACAATGGTAATGGCAAATTATATAATGATATTTTTGTTATAGGAATACAGCAAAAGACCCAAGAATTATAACTTCTAGATTCTTCCAAATTATTAATTAGCAAATCCTTCTCTCTAGTTAAATTAAGATCCTTTTTTAAATTGTACAATACGTTTCCATTCCAAACCGCTGCTGATTCTAATTGTTTGCTTTTTTGCGCTAAGTTTAAAGTAGCACCGCCAATAAATAAATCTTCTGAATCACTTTTTAGAAATGATAAAAAAGAAATCGTCTTTTCTATCGCAGATGTATTAATGAGAATATCATCATCCATCAACAAAATATGTGTACATTCTTTATGATTTTTTAAAATTTCTATTATTCCACGTGTAAATCCACCCGCGCCACCTGTATTTTTGTTTTTTATTAAATGAATATTATTAGAATTTATTTCATCCAGAGTTTGTGCATTATCAACTATAAAAACATCTATTTTTTCTGATAATTTATTAAATAATTCAATATTATTACTTATAAATTTTTCTCTTTTAAATGTACACATTACTATTCCAATATGAGGATCTAATGTTTTAGTTGATTCAGTATAGAATTCCCCTCCATAAAATTCGCCAAAATTAGAATTAGATATAATTTCTATATAATAAAGTTCTTCAAAAGCATCTAATGAAAAATTATGTTTTATATATGCTTCTTTTTTATTTTCAGAATGTACATGTATAACTTGCACTTCATCTTTTACTACTTCATCTTGTATCAGATAACAATGTATAAGTTTTATAGTAAAATTTCCTTTGAACAGTATTTTTATTATAAAATTATCCACATTAGTATATTTGTTCCATTTGGAGGATGAAAACGTATTGAAATATGTATTTGTAGATAAAGCTGCATTTTTATCTAATTGGTAAAATAATTCTCCATCTTTATTTTTCAATACTGCATTATTTCTTTTAAAGAAAAACATTTCCTCAAGCATACAAACATTTTTCTGGGGAAAATTTATTTTTTGTAATAATTCCAATGAACTTACCTCCATCAACACTTCTTATACTCTTCACAAATTGCTTGTGTATCACCAAAATCTTTTTTCAAACCATGTTCAAGCCACAATACCTTATTACACAGCCTCTCAACCATACCAATATCATGAGAAACTATAATAATCGTTGTGCCTTTATCAATCATGCTTCGTATACGCTTTTCACATTTTTCCTGAAAATGAAAATCACCTACCGATAACACCTCATCTACTATTAGAATATCAGGCTGCACAACCGTGGCTATAGCAAAGCCTAAGCGTGCATACATACCAGAAGAAAAATTTTTCACTGGCACGTTTACAAAGCGCTCCAATTCTGCAAACTCTATAATTTTTTCAAAATGTTCTCGAAGAAATTCTCTACTATACCCTAGTATTGCGCCATTAAGAAAAATGTTTTCTTTTGCTGTCAACTCAGGATCAAATCCTGCGCCAACTTCGATTAATGGAGCTACTGAACCTTTTACAACGACTTTGCCATTGCTTGGTTGCAAAACTCCTGCCAGTATCTTTAGCATAGTACTTTTTCCAGCACCATTAAAACCAATAATACCTAAAATATCTCCCTTATTTACATCAAATGAAATATCATTTAATGCGATGAATTCATTATAAAAAAGTTTTCCCTTCATCAGCTTTACAAGATATTCCTTTAAGGTGTCAACCTTTTCTTCCATTAGGTTAAACTTCATAGAAACATGCCGTGCTTCAATTATCTTTTCCATAACAGCCCCCTAAATATACAAAATGAACTCATTCTGATTCTTCTTAAAAAATGCTGCTCCTATGATTATTGCACTTATAGATAATAATAAACACAATAAGATTAAGCTTATTTCCGGAACCTGATTACTGTACACAATCTCTCTAAACATTTTTAAGTAATAATACAGCGGATTCCATTTGACTAACCACAAGTATTTTTCAGGAATAATACTTTCCGGATAAAAAATTGGCGTAGCGTAGCTTAACGCAGTAAGTGCAACACCATATATATGAAACATATCTCTAAAATAAACTGCTAACGCAGATAAGAATAATCCTACTCCTAAACAAAATAAAAATAACAATATCAATGGAACCACACAAAACAGCAGCTTTAAGCTTATCGTCTGCCCTGTTATAATGATAATCGCTAACATAGCAGGCAATGTAAAGCATAAATTTACACCACTAGAAGCAACTCTAGATAACGGAAACAGATACTTAGGTACGTACACCTTTTTAATCAGATGTCCATTTTCCAAAATTGCCCCCATAGCAAAATTAGTTGATTCTGCAAAAAATGTAAAAATTATCTGCCCTGTTAAAAGGTACAGTGCAAAATTTTTAATTTCAAATCTGAACAAGTTAGAAAATACCATTGCTGTAATCAACATCATCAAAAGTGGATTAAGCATGCTCCACAAATAACCCAAAACACTACGCCTGTACTTTTTCTTAATATCACGAGTCACAAGCTCGTTGATTAAATTTCTGTATTTGTATAAGTCATCTAACATCAGTTACCTCTCATCATCTATTTTTAGAAAAGCCTTCCAAAAATAAACCCCTTGCAGTTTTTTGTTTCTGAACTCATCATAAGACCTCACGATTGAAGCATAATTAAATAAAGAAGAAACAGCTATACTTATAATCTTTGTACATGCCATCACTATATTCTCATTACTAGAAAAAGAACTAATTTCAGTGAATTTTTCATTCGATGTCTTTTTAGTTAACTCATCTAACCCAGCACGAAAATCAGTGACAGCCAAATTCAGATACCTTACTCCTTTAAAATTTCCTTTAACCAATCTTCTAATCAACCTTCCGACTATAGCTGTAAAAAGCGTAAATCTATTGCAGCCATCAGCATATGCATTAATTATAAGCATATTCCTATCTGAAAAATAATTGATAACATCATTCACTTTACTAGCAAAAGCCATATGCCAAACGCCTATGCCATTCATATGAATAACTTCTCGCTGATTACGAATGCCATATTCCATATCATCCCCTTTGATGAATACTGGTAAAGGTAAACCAATTTCAGCTATTCTTTTAACAGGAATACAACAATACCACCAAGCTCCATACTGATTTTTATAGTGTGGAATATCTTCATTGTCTAATAACGATTTTGTATCAGCTAAATTCCATCCTTGACCTAAGCTATGTAAACGAATTCTGCCCCAATATGCAGTATTTTCATGTTGAATACAGGGTTCTTCCATGCGAAGCATTGCACCAGATAAAAAACTGCCCTTGTATTCTTTTTTTAAGCCACATAATAGCGCATGCATTCTATCTATTGCCGTTGTATCAAGATCGATGTCATCATCCATAAGTAAAACATAGTCGTTTTCTTTTCGGTCAAGGTTTTCAATCAAGCCTCTAGCAAAGCCACCACTTCCACCATAATTAGGATTATGAATAATACGCAAATACTCTTGCTCAATCTCCTCTAAAGTGGAACCATTATCAACAACAAGCGTGCTTAACCATGGATGTTTTAAGCTAAAATCTTGCAATTTAGATATAGTTTTTCTGACATATTCTTCGCGCTTAAACGTGCAAATAGACACGCCTATTTTTAGAGGTTTCCATGCGTCAAAATCACCATAATAAGCAATATTTGTAATGCAGCAGTCATCAACAGCCACAATATTTAAACCTAATAAATTTATATCAAATTCAAAAATATCAAGATAATGCTCAAATTCTCCGTTTACAGTAATACTCTGCAAAACCTTGCTACCATTCTTTGTTAAGCCAATAATTTCTATGTTTGTTTTACCTTTGATACAACCTTTAATGCACAATTTTTTAATAGTTGTATATTTTTTCCACTGGCATAGGCTGAAACAATTAAAATACGTCAGCAAATCAACTTTCCCGCCTTGTTTTATCTTTAAATCATTACTTGAAACACTAGCAGTACCTTGTGTTTTTAAATATAAAGCTTCTCTTTCTCTTATATTTGTCCAGCTTATCTGATATAACTTTTGCACAATTACACCCCAATGAATTTTCTCTGCATAAAATTTATTATTTTAGTAGACCATTTAACAGGTTCCAAATTAATTACATCTTCTTCAATCACTTGTAACTGTTTCTTTTCTAACCATACATTAAATAAACGTTCCCCAAGAAAGCCATAAACTCTTGCCTGATAAGCATCGTAATTGCTGATATCAACGCTCTTCTCCAATACAAAAAGAATATCAAAAAGCCATGCACAATACTCGTCAAAGAGTTCCTTCTTCATGGCGAACATATTCAAAATATGCAGCTTAGTTCTACCCATCACCTTTGCAAAGGCATCGCTATACTCCGGATAGCGCTCAGCAATTATCCGTTCCGCCTCGTCTAAATCGCGCTTATTATGCGCATGCTCATATTGGCTGCGCACAGTTTCAATATAATAATTACGCTTTTTAGGCAAAATAACATCATAGCTCTGCAGCAACTTTTCATAATCCGCCTTATGGAAAATCGCTGCTTTTTTAGCATCTAAATCACTTCCATGATGAGAATTGGCAAAATATCTGCGATAATGGCACAAGCCAATATAATCACACTGTAAATTCTTCCAAGCCCAATAAAGGCCTGTAAGTTCACAGTAATTAGCATTCTTAAGCGAAATATTATCACCAGTATTATCACCGGTAAAACCTAAATCCTGTTTTCCTTCCCTGCCTACATACAGCGGAAAATAAACATCATCTTCAGGCATCCAATATTTCTTATGTGTTGCAACTAAGATTTTTATGTTCAATTTAACACAATTACCTTTCTGCCAAATTCAACGCACTATCAATTACAGCATCCATATCATAATACTTATACTCGCCTAAGCGACCGCCAAAAGTAACCTTTGCTTCCGCATCGGCAAGTTCCTTATACTCTGCATACAGCTTACCGTTCTTCTCATCATTAACAGGATAATAAGGTTCATCTCCCGGCTTCCATTCACTGCTGTATTCGCGGCTGATAACCGTTTTCGGCAAATCATTACCTTCTGCATCTTTACCGAACTCAAACCATTTGTGCTCTATAATGCGTGTCCAAGGGGTTTCTCTATCCGTGTAATTAACTGCAGCATTGCCTTGGAAGTTAGGTATATCCAACACTTCATTTTCAAAACGCACACTGCGATATTCCAGGTTGCCCAGCTTATAATCAAAGTAAGCATCAATCGGACCGGTATAGACAACCTTATCAGCCAAAGTATCTAATTCAGCCTTATTTTGCAGATAATCAACACCCAAGCGCACCTCTATACCATCCAGCATATTTGCTACCATCTTTGTATAACCGCCAACAGGAATACCTTGGTATAAAGCATTAAAATAGTTATTATCAAATGTCAGACGCACAGGCAAGCGCTTGATAATAAACGCAGGCAATTCCGTGCAAGGTCTGCCCCATTGTTTTTCCGTATAGCCTTTAATCAGCTTTTCGTAAATATCTGTACCGACAAGAGAAATCGCCTGTTCTTCCAGATTCTTCGGTTTCGTAATACCAGCTTCCTGCTTCTGTTCTTCAATCTTCGCAGCAGCCTCCTCAGGTGTTACAACGCCCCACATTTTATTAAACGTATACATGTTAAAAGGCAAACTGTACAGCTCGCCACGATAATTAGCTACAGGGGAATTTGTAAAACGGTTGAATTCAGCAAACTTGGTAACATAATCCCACACATGCTTTAAATTAGTATGGAAAATATGCGCACCATATATATGTACATTAATACCCTCTATTTCTTTTGTATAAACATTGCCGGCAATGTTAGGGCGCTTGTCTATCACAAGCACTTTTTTGCCTTTTTCCTTTGCTTGGTGTGCAAAAACAGCACCAAACAAGCCACTGCCAACTACCAGATAATCATACTTCATCAATACGCACCCTTTCTCATCGCCACAACAGCAAAAGTCTTAAACAGCATAACAATATCAATCCACACACTCCAATTGCGCACATACCAGCTGTCAAGCAGCACGCGCTCGCGATATTCGATATCACTGCGTCCGCTCACCTGCCACATGCCGGTAATACCTGGCTTCACCATCAGGTAATCGCCAACATATTCGCCGTAACGCTCCAGCTCCTCCTGAATAATAGGCCTTGGTCCGACAAGGCTCATTTCACCCTTCAGCACGTTAAAAATCTGCGGCAGCTCATCAAGGCTGGTCTTGCGCAGGAAAGCACCACTTTTTGTAATACGCGGGTCATTCTTAAGCTTAAAATCACGTTCCCATTCTTCACGCGCCGCAGGATCATTAGCCAAAAGCTCTGCCAGCTTTTCTTTGGCATCCACACACATACTGCGGAATTTGTAGCAGGGAAACGGCTTGCCGTCCTTACCGATACGGATATGCTTAAAAATTACGGGGCCGGGGCTGTCCTTATAAATCCAAACAGCAATAAACACCAAAATCGGTGAAATCGCAATTGTACCAATAATTGTCAGCGTATAGTCAAATACCGTTTTCAGCATTCTGTTAAACGGTCTTGCCAAATTATTCTTCAAGCGCAGCACAACCAGCTTCTCATTAAACAGGCTCTCAATTTCCAAACTGCCCGTCGGTATACCAACAAAGTTCGGAATTACACCGATGTTTTCCACTAAAGGCTGAATTCGGTAAATCAGCAAACCCAAAGCCTCATCCCGCAAACCCGGCGCAGCAATAAACACGCGCTTCACACCGGTTTGGGCAATAACCTTTTCGGCATCAGCAAAGCCTCCCAATACCGGATACCGGTCCAAAATACCATGCTGTACCTTGTTATCCTCTAACAGGCCGACAATCTTATAACCCATGCCAACGTCACTGTTAATTGCCTGCGCAAGCAGCTCTGCCGTTTTGCCAGCGCCTATAATCAGCACCGGAATCTGCAGCAGCTGTTTTTTTATCAGATACTTCTTAGTTGCATAACGCAGGACAGCAATAAACAGGAAAACCAAAACGGCAAAAAGCAATACAAAAAGCCTGCTTGTCCTTGCCGCAATTTGCGCTACATAAAGCACAAACACCAATGCTGCCGTACCATACAGGCAGGAATAAAAAATCTGCTCAACCTCTTTGTAAAAAGGCATCCGTCGGCTGTAAAGCTGACGCATATTGAGAAAAATTATATAAAGAGCAGAGAAAATCACCCAAAAGTTCAACCAGGAAATATGCAAACTTGTTGCGTTAAAGAAAAAATTGCGCAAAAAAACTGCGCTCTGCTCCGCTGCCACAATCGCCAGATAATCCAACAATGCAAATAAAAATATTAAAACGATTTTTTGGTTATTCTTACACACATCCATATTCCCCTATTTGCAATATTGATAAATCAGCTATTCCTTGCGCAGATAAAATTGATTGTCATTTAAAGCACGCTGTCCGCACACTTATTAAACGACCATTTATTCACTATTTATTATACACTCACGCACCTATATAGTCAATCAACTACAAGGTTAAATATTTATACTATTTCATTTATAACATTATTATGCATCGAAAAACTGGCTTCTTGTTTTTTATTATTCAGCAACACCGGTCATATCAAAATTTCATCGCCCTTCGGCAATGTCTTCCAGCAAAAAAGCTCCGACGACCGCCGGAGCTTTTTTTGCGCAACTGATCAGGAATAATCCTGTTTATTAATCGTCAGTCCTGAGGATAAAACCCAGAAGGAGCATAACTGAGATTAATCATAATATTTTTCACTTGTGTATAGTGGTTCAAAATCATCTTGTGAGTTTCACGGCCGATGCCAGAGGTTTTGTAGCCGCCGAAGGGAGAATGCTCCGGAATCTGATTGTAGGTGTTCACCCACATACGACCGGTTTCCACGTTGCGTGCCACACGGATAGCCTTGTTGATATCCTTAGTCCAGACAGCACCGCCAAGACCGTATTCACTGTCATTAGCCATAGCCACAACCTCGTCCTCATCGTGGAATTTGATAACTACAGCAACAGGTCCGAAGATTTCCTCCTGTGCTACACGCATATCATTGGTTACATTAGTAATCAGCGTCGGCTTCATGAAAGCACCCTTGGCCAGCTCGCCATCGGTAAAGCGTTCACCGCCGCAGGCAATAGTAGCGCCCTCCTGCTTAGCAAATTCCACATAGCTCAGGATTTTCTTAATTTGGGTTTCGTTGATTTGAGAACCCATCTGCGTATCATCATTCCACGGCAGCCCCACTTTAACCTTATTGAAGGCTTTGACTAAAGCCGGTACGAATTTATCATAAATGGTATCCTGCACAAAGATACGGCTGCCGGCGCAGCATACCTGACCTTGGTTAAAGAGAATACCTAATTGAGCGCCGTCGATGGCCTGATCAAAATCGCAGTCATCGAAATAAATATTGGCACTCTTGCCGCCCAGCTCCAATGTTGCCGGGATAATGCGTTCTGCCGCAGCCAGGCCTACATTACGGCCAACCTCGGTGCTGCCGGTGAAGGCCAGCTTGGCAAAGCCCTTATGCTCCAGCATATATTGACCGGTTTTGCTGCCGGCGCCGGTAATAACATTGAAAACACCTGCAGGCAGTACGCCATCAATCAGACGGGCAAATTCCAGAATGGAAAGGCTTGCTTCCTTAGAAGGCTTCAGTACGGTGCAATCGCCTGCTGCCAGCACCGGCGCCAGCTTCCACGCTGCCATCAGGAACGGGAAGTTCCAAGGGATAATCTGACCGACTACGCCGATAGGCTCACGCAGAATGATGGAAAGGAACTGCTCGTTAAGTACGGAAGCCTGACCTTCCTCAGCCAGAATGCAGCCGGCAAAATAACGGAAATGCTCTGCTGCCATCGGAATATCCACATTCATAGTTTCACGGATAGGCTTACCGTTATCCATACTTTCTACCATTGCCAGATGCTCTTTGTTAGCATCAATAATATCAGCAATTTTATTCAGCAGAGCGGCACGCTGTGCCGGAGTAGTCTTTTTCCAGATTTTGAAGGCTTCCCAGGCTGCTGCGGAGGCTGCCTCTACATCCTCGCGGCTGCCTTGGGCGCAAACTGCCAGATGGATGCCGTCGGCAGGGCTTTCTGCATTATAGGTTGCGCCGTCGGATGCGTCGCGCCACTCTCCGTTAATATATAAACCATATTGTGCTTGTAATTTTACTTTTTCCATAATAATGATAAACCTCCTCATTTGGCTCTTGCCCTTCACACCATTGTGACGGGACTTGTTTTTTTGATGTCACTATTGTATAATCAAAATGGTCCTATTAAAAGAATCAAAAAGCAAAAATATTTTAGAACCAAGGAGAAATATCACTCATGTTAACATATGATTTGGATAAACGCGGCAGCACACCGCTCTATGATTACTTATACCAATGCATCCGTCAGGATATCATCAGCGGCAGGCTGCAGGCAGGCGAACGCTTGCCCTCCAAGCGCACGCTGGCACAACATCTGAGCGTGGGCATCATCACCGTGGCCAACGCTTACGCCCAACTGGCGGTAGAAGGCTACATCACCTCGCGCGAAAAGAAAGGCTACTTCGTAGAAGACGTCAGCAGCTACCGCGTGCGCCGCAAGGCTGCAGCAGCGATGCTGCCGGAGGCAGCGGAGCGCGAATACTTTGCCGACTTCAAGGCTAACCGCATCAGCCTGCAAAACTTCCCACTCGCTACATGGACACGCCTGATGCGCGAAACACTTTCCGTGCACAACGAAGAGCTGCTCAAAACCGTTCCCTACAAGGGCGTCTACGAACTGCGTAAGGCTATTGCCGACTATCTGGCACATAACCGCGCTATGCAGGTTGATCCTTCGCAAATTATCATCGGCGCCGGTACGGAATATCTTTACGGCCGCCTGCTGCAGATGTTCGGCCATGCCTGCACCTTCGCCATCGAAGAACCGGGCTATAAAAAATTCGCCTCCATCTCCGCCAGCTTCGGCAATCCCTGGAAGTACATCCCCATTGATGACAACGGCCTGATGATTGACAAGCTGGAGGAAAGCGGTGCCGACGTAGTACATCTTTCCCCAGCCAACCATTTCCCTACCGGTATTGTCATGCCCGTAACACGCAGGCTGGAGCTGTTTGAATGGGTTAACCGTATCCGCAAGCGCTATATAATTGAAGATGATTACGACAGCGAATTCCGTTACACCGGTCGCTTTATCCTGCCGCTGTACGCGCAGGATACGCAAAGCCGCGTAATCTACATGAACACCTTCTCCAAAAGCCTGGTTCCCTCGCTGCGCATCAGCTACATGGTGCTGCCGCCGCGTCTGCTGGAGCGCTATGAGCAGACCATGAGTTTTTACAGCTGCACCGTATCCAGCTTTGAGCAGTATACGCTGGCACGCTTCATTTCCGAAGGCTATTTTGAACGCCATATCAACAAAATGAAAAACTACTACCGCGAGCAGCGCCACAAAATTTTGGCTGCCATCCACTCCTCGCCGCTGGCCGCTGTTTCGCAGATAACCGAACGCAACGCCGGTACGCATTTTGTCCTGCATATCAACACCAGACTGACGGAAGCAGAAGTGCGCAAGGCAGCACTGGCAGCAGATATGTGCCTTTCCTTCTATTCCGATTACAGCCATAATACCGTAGAAAATAAAGGCTGCACGCTCGTTATCAATTACGCTGCCATCGAGGCAGATAAAATTGCCGCGGTAATAGAACGATTAAGCAGCCTGTTCCCCGAATGCAACCAGATAAGCTGAATAATTACAGACCAGATGAAATATAGTAAAAAAGCATGCACCGCTTTACTTTGTATCTCAACCGGACATCCAGTATTATTGGTACACAGCAAGCAATGCATGCTTTTTGCTTTAATTCTTACAGCTCGATTTTCTGTACGTTGGCAATAGCCTCTTTAGCTTCGGCAATAATACGCTCCATAACATCCTTGCAGGGCAGGATATCATTCAGCACGTTCAGGCTCTGACCGCACATAACAGTACCGTTGACAATATCGCCTTCAACAATACCTTTGCGGTTGGTGCCTGTACCCATCGCCATCAGCTCCTCTTTGGGAGCACCGGCAATTTCACGCGCGGTATAAGCATCGGTAAAAGCGTTCGCCAGGCAGCGTACACCAAGATTACGGCTGTAACCGGTTGCTACGCTGTCAGTATCGGTTGCCTTTACAATAGCCTCCTTGGCAACAGGATTAGCCGGGCATTCCTCAGTCAGCAGGAAACGGCTGCCCATCTGCACACCTGCAGCGCCCATCAGCAAAGCTGCAGCTAGCGCACGACCGTCGCTGATACCACCTGCAACAAGCACCGGAACAGATTTAATCTGCGGCAGTACGTTTTCCATCAGCGCCATAGTAGTCTGCTTGCCGATGTGACCACCGGCCTCCATGCCTTCAATAACCATAGCGTCAGCGCCTGCAACTTCAATGCGCTTTGCCAGCTTAACATTAGGTACTACCGGAATAACCTTGATGCCTGCAGCATGAAAAGCAGGAATGTGCGGTACAGGGTTGCCTGCACCCAAGGTAACAAAGGCTACCTTTTCCTCGCACAGCATAGCAATGATTTCCGCAATGTTAGGAGCCATCAGCATAACGTTAACGCCGAAGGGCTTGTCGGTCAGAGATTTTGCCTTACGCACCTCGTCACGTGTCCATTCCACAGTACGGCCGCCGCTGCCGATGATACCGGCACCACCGGCGTTGGAAACTGCCGCAGCCAGCACAGCGTCACTCGTCCACGCCATACCACCCTGGATAACAGGATATTTTATACCTAAGAGCTCAGTTAATTTAGTTTTCATGATAATCACCTCGCAACAATTTTACACGCCTATTATATACTATTCTCCACGCAGTAATCGTGAATTATTTTTAAATTTTACCAAGTTTGTAAAGAATGTAACTAAGATGCAGTTTTTAAGGTGCAAGCTTACACTTAATTGTAGTTTTTTGTCCATAAAATTTGACATCAGGCTATAAAAATTGTAAAATTTTATGAGTACCCTGAAAGACTTCAGGACTGTTGTTTTTTATTTTTAACCGTATTGGCTGCAATAAAAAGCATTAAGGTCGAGGCGACTTGATGTATATGGTGCTTTATCAGCAGCTTGCTAAGTTCATTTCACGCAGGCTGCTCAGAAAGTGCCGGAGACGAAGAAGGTTGACGATGGCGTACATTCTGTACGTCGAGGAAAACCTGATGAAGTATACGGTGCTTTATCAGCAGCCAGTATGGTAGTAGTTATTACTTAAGGGAAAGAGGTCAAAGAAACATGCGCAGTACACAAGTAAAAAAAGGTTCAACCCGCGCAGCCCATCGCTCTCTGTTCTATGCAATGGGTTATACTGAAGAAGAATTAAAGAAACCGTTAATCGGCATCTGCTGTGCCGCTAACGAAATCATTCCGGGGCATATGCATCTGGATACCATCGCTAAGGCAGCCAAATACGGTGTGCTGGAAGCTGGCGGTACTCCGATTGAGTTCCCGGCTATCGGCATCTGCGATGGCATCGCCATGGGCCATGACGGTATGAAATATCCGCTGGCAAGCCGTGAGCTGGTTGCGGACAGCATCGAAGCTGTTGCTAACGGCCATGCGTTTGACGGCTTAATCCTGATTCCGAACTGTGATAAAATTGTTCCCGGCATGCTGATGGCAGCAGCTCGTCTGAACATCCCGACCGTTGTTGTCAGCGGCGGTCCGATGCTGCCCGGTCGTTACCATGGCAAAGATATCAGCGTATCTACTGTATTTGAAGCTGCCGGCCGTTTTGAGTCCGGTCAGATTGATAAAGCAGAGCTCAGAGAAATCGAGCATTGTGCATGCCCGGGCTGCGGCAGCTGCTCCGGTCTGTTCACTGCAAATACCATGAACTGCCTGACTGAGGTTCTTGGCATGGGCCTGCCTGGCAACGGCACTATCCCCGCTGCTTATAACGGCAAGCGTATTGCTTTGGCTAAGCACGCAGGCATGGCTGTTATGCGTCTGCTGGAGGAAAACGTTCTGCCTCGCGACATCATGACGCTCAATGCCTTCAAGAACGCTATTACTGTTGATATGGCCATCGGCGGCAGCTCCAACACCGCACTGCATCTGCCGGCAATCGCTCACGAAGCAGGCATCGACCTGCCGCTGGAGCTGTTCGATAAAATCTCCAAGAAAACTCCGTACCTCACTAAGATGAGCCCTGGTGGCAGCCACCACATCGTTGATTTGAACGAAGCCGGCGGCATTCCTGCTGTAATGCACGAGCTTGACCGTCTGAAGCTGATTAAAAAATCCTGCCAGACCGTCAGCGGCAAAACTGTCGGCCAAATTATCAAAAATGCGGAAATTCTGCGTCCTGAGGTTATTCACAGCGTAGAAAATCCGTACAACAAAACCGGCGGCATCGCTGTTCTGAAGGGCAACATCGCTCCGGAATGCAGCGTTGTCAAGGAAAGTGCGGTTGATCCTTCCATGAAGGTCTTCAGCGGTCCGGCTAAGGTTTATAATTCTGAGGACGAAGCTATTGCTGCAATTTGCGCACAAAAGGTTGTTTCCGGTGACGTTGTCGTTATCCGTTACGAAGGCCCGAAGGGCGGCCCCGGTATGCGCGAGATG
>ENA-OOWZ01000633-OOWZ01000633.1-human-gut-metagenome-genome-assembly--contig:-NODE-633-length-19097-cov-8.916763_pt1 | contig 19097 bp, 19 predicted proteins | sample MGYA00241580_ERZ501329 | MGnify/ENA primary metagenome ERZ501329 (study PRJEB25962, sample SAMEA2042923) | human gut metagenome | biome: human gut; feature: human-associated habitat; material: faeces... | reverse complement strand
TTAATAGGTATAATTTATGAAAAGAAAAGGTGCATATAGTAGATATAGTTTATTAAAAAGATTTAATAAGAGAAGTATAATTTTAGTTAAAGGTAAGAATAGATATATAAGTTTTGATAGGGACTTACAGTTACTAAAATATATTAACTTTAAATTTGAGTATAGTAAATGTAATTTAAATTATTTGGATAAATATAAAATAAATTATGTGGTGTTAGATAACTTAAGTGTATATGAAGATAAGAAATATAATAAAAATAATTATATGAAATATTTGAAGTTATCTTATCTATATAAAATATTTGAGGTAATAACTAGTAATTAGTTGTTATAGGGTAAATTCATTAAATCTCCTAATGCCAATGGTTCGAATGCTAACAATGCGTGGAATGTGAGTGGTGATGGCAATGTCAACAACAACAATGCTGCGAACGGCGGTGCGGTTTTTCCCGCTTCTAGCTCCATATATAGTTAGGGTTTATAGGTTTAATTACTTATAGATGAGTACTTATAAGGAACAGAATTTATCCTTGAGTAATCTAAAATGAGTATAGTTATACGTAACTGTCTATTAACTCTATAAAAACTGGTAAGTGCTAGTATAGGTTTATTATTTTACTAGTACTTTTATTTTAAAAGGAGTAAAAATGAGTGAAGTAATAGGGTTGGTTTTCCATTAAGTGCTTATAATAAAGTTGTAAATACTTTAGAGGATAATAAAATAAGTTATACTGATAAATATAATAATAAAAGTAGTGATTATAAGAGAAAAAATAATTATAATAAGTTATTGGATTTAGGTAAAAGAAAGTATAGTTTGAATTATAGAATAGAAAAGATAATGGAAAAAATGAGTACTTTGGGTGAAAAAGATATAGATAATATATTAGATTATATAGAAAGTTATGAATGATAGATTTTTAATTGTAAAAAGAATAAAAGAATTTATTTTTTTCTATTGATAATTTGATTATAAATCTACCTAGAAAAGAGTTTATTATTAAAGATAGGTTATTATCTGATAGTTTTAATGTTTTGGAGTTAATATATGTTGCAAATAGTAACAATTCCAAAGAAATTAAGATAAGTATATTGAGTAAAATAAGTATGATAGATTTTTATTTAGAGTATTTATATGAGAAAAAGATAATTAGTAAAAAGATATGTATGAAAAAAGCAGTGAACTAGAGGAAATTACAAGGATGGTTTATGGATGGATTAAAGGCATTTGATGAGTTATTATATGTATATGATGAGTATATATCGAAGAGTTGTAATAGTAAGAAGAAAGTTTATATGTTTGAAAAACATAAGATGTTTAATATAAATAATATTTATAATAAATTGATTAATGATTATAAGATGAGTGGATATAATATATTTTTAATTAGACACCCTAAATATAGAATAATAATGAGTTTAAATATGTATGATAAGGTTATAAATCATTATATAACGTTAAAATATTTAATACCTAATTTAACTAAGTATTTGGATGATAGGAACATAGCAACAAGAAAAGGTTATGGTATTAAATTAATAAAAAAATATATAGAGAAGAATAAGAAATATGGTAAGTTTTATATTTTGAAGTTAGATATTAGTAAATATTTTTATAATATTGATCATGATATTTTAAAAAGTATGTTAAAGGGTAGGTTGGATGATTTTTCTTATAATATTATTTGTAAAATAATGGATAGTACTAATTTACTTTATATAAATGAGAAAATAATTAAGTAAAAAAACAATGAATTAAAATATAATTATAGAATAAATGAAATAAAAGAGATATATGATAAGGGTTTACCTATAGGAAATATGACTAATCAATTTCTTGCTATATATTATGTGTATAAATTGGATCATTATATTGTACATGATTTAAAAATTAAATATATGATAAGGTATATGGATGATTATATTTTAATTCATTATGATAAGAATTATCTTAAGAAGTGTTTGCTAGATATAAGTGAAAAGTTAGAAAAAGAGTATAAGTTATAAGAAGACAAAGATATATGAAAGTGATTCTGGATTTAATTTTTTAGGTTATAAGTTTAAGGTTATTAATAATAAAACGATTGTTAAAATAAGTAAATTTACTATTTTTAGAATAAGAAAGAGAATTAAGTATATTATAAAAAATTATGATAATAAGAATTGTTGTTATATTTATAGTCAAATAACTAATTATTATAATAGTTTTAAATATAGTAAGAGTTTAGTATTAAAAAGGATAATTAATTGTTTTAAGTAATAAAAATGTTTATTTAACATATTTTACACACATTTTTTATAAAATTCCCATAATTTTTGTGATATAGTATTATATGTATAAGGGAGGACATATGAAAGAAAAAGTAAAATATACTATAACAATCGTAATCTCAATAGCAATTGGTGTGATAGGAACATTGCTTACATTAAATTATTGTGGATTGTTTGATACGAAGGTACTTGAAAAAACTATCAGAACAGTTAGTTTAAGTGAAAAGGATACTTTGAAAGAATCTATTGATAAGGTGTATGATTCTGTTGTTTATATAGAGTCATTAAAAAATGGTAATACAATAGGTAGTGGTAGTGGTTTTGTATATAAGAAAGATGATAATTCTGGATATATATTAACTAATTATCATGTAATAGATGGTTGTGATGAGGTTTATATAACTAATATTAAAGGTGAAACTGTGGAAGCTAAGATATTAGGGGCTGATGAGTATACTGATATAGCTGTTTTAAAGATTGATGAAGAAGATGTTTTACAAGTTGCAGAGTTTGGAAGTAGTGAAGAAACTAACTTGGGAGATACAGTATTTACTGTAGGATCTCCACTTGGAAAAGATTATATGGGAAGTGTTACAAAAGGAATAATATCTGGAAAAAATAGAGTTGTAACTGTTAGTTCAAGCACTAATAATCAATATGTTATGGAAGTTCTTCAAGTAGATGCAGCACTTAATCCAGGAAATAGTGGTGGACCACTTGTTAATATTAATGGTGAAGTAATTGGAATAAATTCTATGAAATTAGTTGAGAGTAAAATAGAGGGTATGGGTTTTGCTATACCAATTGAGTTAGTTAAATCAATATCAGAAAAATTGGAAAAAGGTGAGAAAATAGAAAGACCTTTATTAGGAGTAAGTATGCTTGATATTGATAATCAATATTTATTGTATAAGAATGGTATAACTATTGATTCATCTATTGAAAATGGAGTAGTAGTAGTAGAAGTAGTAAAAAATTCTCCTGCTGGTAAAGCATCTTTGAAAAAGGGTGATGTACTTCTTGCAATAAATGATGATGAAGTAACTAACATTGCTTATTTTAGGGCTATATTATATAAATATAGTGTAGGAGATACAATTACTATCAAATATTTGAGAGATAATAAAGTACGAGAAGTTAAAGTAAAATTAGATGTAACATTAGAAAATAGTTAATTAAGTTTAGCTATTTTTTTATTTGATATATAGCAATAAGGGGATATAGAAAGAATTAGGGAATATATTTAATATACTAATAAGTAAAATTAGATGTAATACTTAAAAATAGTTAATTAAGTTTAACTTTTTTCATTCTGGTATGGTACAATAAAAAGGAGGTGTAATATGATGGAAGATGAGTTGAGAAAAAAGATAGAAGAAATTTCTGCATCTATAGGGCTTGATTTTGAGGATGAAAATTTGTCTGATGAAGAAAAGAACGCTTTGTTTCGGTATGCACTTAAAGAAATAGATAAGGAAGAGTATATAAGATTATGTGGAAAGAAGAAGAAATGAGAGAGTTTCAAGATCCGTATTGTTATAAGGGAACAAATGTTTTGATAAATAATTTGGGCATAAGAAATGAAAAAAATTTATCTACCTATGAGAGGGCTCATGTTGCGTCTAAATTATTGGCCTTAAATATAAGACCAAATAATGGAGATTTTTCTTTGAAACATTATTTGGGTATTCATAAATATTTGTTTGAGGAAGTATATCCTTTTGCAGGAGAGATAAGAAATGTTGATATTACAAAGGGTGGTACTTATTTTGCAAGATTTCAATATATTGAACCAGAGTTAGATAAGATATTAAAAGAGATGAAGAGTGAATTACCTAAAGTTTCATCAATGGATGAATATGCAGAAAAACTGGCTGGTTATTATCTTGATATAAATATTGCTCATCCATTTCGCGAGGGTAATGGAAGATGTGAAAGAGAGTTTTTTAGGGAATATGTGCTTCATTTAAATAAAGTATTAAAGCTTCCTGATCTTGAGCTTGATTATTCTAGAATGAATAAAAGTATGATGATGACTGCAGTTATAGAAAATAATATCAATATTATGAAGCAAGAGTTTATGAATGCACTAATAAAAAAGGAAAAAGGTAAAACAAAAATAAGGAGGAAAAATGAATTTAGATACACTTAATGAAACGCAATTAGAGGCAGTAAAGATAACGGATGGTCCTCTTTTAATATTGGCAGGTCCTGGTTCAGGCAAGACAAGGGTAATAACGTATAAAATTGCTTATTTATTGGAACAAGAAAAAGCAAAACCATGGGAGGTACTTGCAATAACTTTTACTAATAAAGCTGCAAAGGAAATGAAAGAAAGATTACATAATTTAATAGAAGAAGATATAAAAGGAATGCAAATCTCAACATTCCATTCATTTGGATTAAGGGTTATTAAGGAATATTATGATTTTTTTGGGTTAGATAGAACATTTACAATAATAGATGAATCGGATAGTATATCTCTTATTAAAAAAATAATAAAGGAGTTAAATTTGGATGAAAAAAAATATATTCCAAGGGCAATAAAGAATAAGATAAGTGGTGCTAAGAATGAGCTTTTAAATCCAGAGGGTTTTAAAGTTTTTGCGAGAACTCCTTATGATGAAGATGTAGTAAAGATATATAAGAAATATGAAGAAAAGTTAAAAAGGAATAGTTCAGTTGATTTTGATGATTTACTTATGTTACCTATTGAATTATTTAGGAAGGATAAAGAGGCGTTAGAACATTATCAAAATAGGTATAAATATGTTTTTATAGATGAGTATCAGGATACTAATGAGGCACAGTATTTGCTTAGTAAAATGATAAGTGATAAGTATAAGAATATATGTGTAGTTGGTGATGAGTCACAAAGTATATATTCGTGGAGAGGCGCAAATTATAAAAATATACTTAATTTTGAAAAGGATTATAAGAATGCAAAGGTAATATTATTAGAACAAAATTATAGATCAACTAAAACTATATTAGAGGCAGCTAATAGTGTTATTAAAAATAATAAGGAGAAAAAGGATAAACATTTATGGACTTTAAATGGTAAGGGTTCAAAAATAAAATATCTAAGATGCTATGATGAAAAAGATGAAATATTAAATATAATAAACACTATAAAGAAGTTTAAGAGTGAAGGAATTCCTTATAAGGAAATGGTTGTTTTATATAGAACTAATGCTCAATCTCAATCTATAGAAAGGGGCTTTATTGAAAATACTATTCCTTATAAAGTAGTTGGATCTTATGCTTATTTTAATAGGAAGGAAATAAAAGATTTAGTTGCATATTTGCGACTTATAAATAATGAGAAGGATGATGTGTCTTTAATAAGGGCAATGAATGCTCCTAAAAGAGGTATAGGTGCTAAAACAATAGAAAAGTTAGAATTGAATGCAAATGAAAATAATGTTAGTATATTTGATTCGATAACTAGTGGTAAAGAACTTGCATTTAAAAATTTAATATTAGATATTAAAGAAAAAATGAAAGATAAATCATTTGTGGATTTGGTTGAACTTGTATTAGATGGATCTGGACTTAAAGATGAATATAAAGAAAAAACTATTGAAAATGAATCTAGGTTGGAAAACTTAGAGGAGTTTAAATCAATAGCAAGAAATTTCGAGGATTATAATCCGGGTGCAACTTTAGAAGAATTTTTAATAGAAATATCTTTAATAAGTGATGTAAAAGAAGCAAGTGATTGTGATGAAGTGGTAACACTTATGACTATGCATGCGGTAAAAGGACTTGAGTTTGATGTGGTATTTATTACTGGTCTTGAAGAAGGGTTATTTCCACATAGTAACTCAATGTTTGATGAATCTGAGTTAGAAGAGGAAAGAAGATTATTTTATGTAGCAATAACAAGGGCTAAAAAAGTATTGTATTTAACAAATGCGAGAAGTAGAATGTTATTTGGGCAAATAAAATCTAATTTGCCAAGTAGATTTATTGAGGAAATAAATCAAGAAGATATAGAAAAGTTATTTGAAGAGAATAAGAGTACAAAGGAAATAAAGATAAATAAAAAAGATAATTTTAATGATAATGATTTAGAACTTAAAGTAGGTGATCATGTTAATCATAATGCGTATGGAAATGGTATAGTTGTTAGTTTAGAAAAAAGTGTTGCAACGATTGCATTTAAAGTAGGAATAAAGAAAATATTAACTACATATAAGGGTTTGAAAAAAATATAGGAGGATTTTATGAATAAAACTTTATTAATTTTAGCAGCAGGAATGGGAAGTAGATTTGGAGGACTTAAACAACTTGAACCAGTTGGACCAAGTGGTGAATTTATAATTGATTATAGTATATATGATGCTATAAGATGTGGTTTTAATAAGATAGTATTTATTATAAAAAAGGAAAATTATGAAATATTTAGAGAAACTATTGGTAAAAGAATAGAAGATAAAATAGATGTTAAATATGTATTTCAAGAGTTAAGTAATTTACCAAGTGGTTATAGTGTTCCTGATAATAGAATTAAACCGTGGGGTACAGCACATGCGATATTATGTGCAAAAGATGTGATAAATGAGCCATTTGCTATTATAAATGCAGATGATTTTTATGGGAAAGATGCATATAGAGTAATAAGTGAATTCATGGATAAAAAACATGATGGTAGTAAAGAAGAATTTGGACTTGTTGGATATAAAGTTATTAATACTCTTACTTTAAATGGAACAGTAAAAAGAGGAGTATGTGTATTACATGATAATCACTTAGTTAGTTTAGATGAGAGTGTAATTGAAAAAAGAGATAATGATATTTATGCGACGTCACTTGTTACAAATAATGAATATAAAATAACTAATGATACTTTAGTATCTATGAATATGATGTCATTTACGCCAAATATATTTAAGTATATAGAAGATAACTTTAAGAAATTTTTAGATGAGAACAAAGATAACTTAGATAGTTGTGAATATTTAATTCCATCAGTACTTTCAAAAGGTATTAAAGAGGGATATTGCAACGTATCTGTAATTAAAACTAACTCTAAGTGGGTTGGTGTAACTTATAAGGAAGATAAGAATGATGTGGTTGAATATATAAAAAATATAGTTGAAGAAGGGGAATATAATAGTAATTTGTGGAAATAAAAGTAAACTTGAATAAAATGATGTTAAATTAAAATATCTTATTTAAGAGGTGATGAAATGAATGTAAAAAAAAGAGTAGATGAACTTGTTAATATTATTAATGAAGCAGATTATAATTATCATACACTAGATAAACCGATTATAACTGATCAGGAATATGATAAGTATATAAGAGAATTATTTGATTTAGAAAGTGAATATCCAGAATATGTTAGGGAGGATTCTCCAACACATAGAGTTGGTGGGAAAGTATTAGATGAATTTGAAAAGATAACACATAAAATACCTATGATGTCACTTAGTAATGTATTTAATGAAAGCGAAATAAGGGCTTTTGATGAGAGAATAAGAAAAGAGGGTTTTAGTCCAGAGTATGTTTGTGAACTTAAAATAGATGGTTTATCAGTGTCTTTAATATATGAAAAGGGTAAATTAGTAAGTGCTGCTACAAGAGGTGATGGTGTAGTTGGTGAGGATATTACTAATAATGTTAAAACTATTAAAACTGTACCTCTTAGAATAAATGAGCCGATAGATATAGAGGTTCGTGGTGAAATATATATGAGTAAAAGTGTATTTGAAGAAATTAATAGGAATAGAGAAGAAAATGGATTACCACTTTTACAAAATCCTAGAAATGCTGCAGCGGGTTCTATTAGACAGTTGGATTCTAAGGTTGCAGCAAGTAGAAAGTTAGATACGTTTATATATCATTTACCAAATCCACTTGATTATGGGATAACAACTCATTATGAGGCATTAGAATTTATGAAAAAACTTGGATTTAAGACAAATCCAAATAATAAGTTAGTTGGTGGAATTGATGGAGTGATGGAATTTATTAATTATCAAACTAAAAATAGAAGTAAATTACCATATGAAATAGATGGAATAGTTATTAAAGATAATTCTGTAGTTGAGCAACAAAAGCTTGGATTTACGGCAAAGTATCCTAAATGGGCAACTGCTTATAAGTTTCCAGCAACAGAAGTATTAACAAAATTAACTGATATAATATTTACTGTAGGAAGAACGGGTCAAATAACACCTAATGCAGTTCTTGAACCAGTTTTAGTTCAAGGATCAACTATTAGAAAAGCAACGCTTCATAACGAGAAATATGTAATAGATCACGATATTAAAATAGGAGATACTGTATCTATTATAAAAGCAGGAGATGTTATACCGGCAGTACTTGGTCCAATAAAAGAAAGAAGAAATGGATCTGAAGTGAGTTTTAAAATGATAGATAAGTGTCCTATATGTAATTCTTATTTGTATAAAAAAGAAGATGAGGCAGATTATTATTGTAAGAACGAAAAATGTCCAGCAAGAAATATAGAAAAATTATCACATTTTGTATCGAGAAATGCAATGAATATAGATGGATTGGGAGATAGTATAATAGAGGATCTATATAATTTAAAATATATTTCAAAAGTAAGTGATATATATAATTTAAATAAATATAAAAAGGATATAATGGAACTTGAGGGATATGGAGAAAAAAGTGTAACTAATATGTTAAATGCAATAGAAAATTCAAAAAATAATTCATTAGAAAGATTATTATTTGGTTTGGGTATAAGACAAGTTGGAGAAAAAACAGCAAAGATTTTGGCAAAAAGATATAAAACTATGGATAATCTTATAAGTAGTACAAAAGAGGATTTGAGTAATATTCGTGATATAGGTGGTATTATTGCGGATAGTATAGTTGATTATTTTAAAGATGAGAATAATATAAAATTAATAAATGAGTTAAAGAAATATAACTTAAATATGGATTATTTAGGTAAAGAAGAAATAAATAATCCTAATATAACAGGTAAAACATTTGTAATAACGGGTACTTTATCAAGAAGTAGAGATGAAATTAAAAATATAATTGAATCTGTTGGGGGTAATGTATCTGGTTCAGTAAGTAAAAAAACGGATGTTGTTATAGTAGGAACTGACCCTGGGAGTAAGTATGATAAAGCAAAAGAACTAGGAATTACGATATGGAATAATGATGATTTAGAAAAATATATTAACCAATAAAATGCACATTGAATTAAATGTGTATTTTTGTAAAAATACGAATTATATATAGATATGATTTAAAATATTTGTTATAATATAAAATGAAAGATTGAAGTGATTATATGATTGATAGTAAGTTATTTGCAAAAATAATACTTATGGTTGTAATACCATTTACATTTGTTGCACTAGTTATACCTTTTATTAAAAAAATAGCAGTACAAATAGGAGCAGTTGATATGCCTGGGGGAAGGCATATACATAATAAACCTACACCAAAGTTAGGTGGACTTGGAATATTTTTGGGGTATTTACTTGGTTATATGATATTTGGAGAACCTAGTGCTCAAATGAATTCTATACTAATAGGTAGTTTTATTATATTAATAACAGGTATAATAGATGATATAGTAGAATTAAAACCATCAATTAAATTTGCGGGGCAATTAATGGCTGCATTAGTAATTGCTATATATGGAGGTATACTTTTAAAAGATGTAAGTGCATTTGGAATATATTTGGATTTTGGAATAATGTCATATCCATTTACTATATTTTTTATATTAGGATGTGTTAATTGCATTAATTTAATAGACGGACTTGATGGACTTTCTGGCGGAATTAGTTCTATATATTATTTAACTATAGGTATAATTGCAACTATGCAAGGGAAACATGGACTTGATTTTGTACTTGCCTTTGTAATGCTTGGTTCTACACTAGGTTTTTTAGTTCATAACTTTAATCCAGCTAAAATATTTGCAGGGGATTCCGGTAGTAATTTTATGGGTTTTATAATAGCGGTAATTGCACTTCTTGGATTTAAAAATGTTACAATGACATCATTAATAGTTCCACTTTTTGTTCTTGCAATACCAATACTTGATACATTATTTGCAATAATTAGAAGATTTTTAAAGGGTGAACCAATCTCACAGGGGGATAGTTATCATATTCATCATCAATTACTTAGAAGAAACTTATCAGTAAAACAGACAGTTTTAATTATATATTTAGTTGATATATTATTCGCATCAGCATCAATAATATATATATTAAAAGATAAATATTTAGGATATATAATATATGGAATATTACTGGCATTAGTAATAGTATTTGTAATAAATACAAATGTAATATATGATTTTAAAGATAGTAGTAAGGAGAGAAAACATGAATAAAACATATTTAGTTACAGGTGGAGCTGGTTTTATTGGATCAAGTTTAGCAGATTTTTTATTAAAAAAAGATTACAAAGTTGTAGTTATTGATAATTTTTGTGATTTTTATGATCCAAGTATAAAAAGAAATAATGTAAAGGATAATTTGGATAATCCAAATTACAAGTTATATGAAATTGATCTTAGATGTAAAAGTGATGTAGAAAAAGTATTTAGAGAAAATAAAATAGACGTTGTTATCCATTTAGCAGCAATGGCTGGTGTAAGGCCATCTATTGAAAATCCAATATTATATCAAGAAGTAAATTGTATTGGAACGCAAAATTTACTAGAAGTTATGAAAGAATATGGTGTTAAAAATTTAGTAATGGCATCATCATGCAGTGTATATGGAAACAATAAAAAAGTCCCATTTAAAGAAACAGATATAGTAGATTATGCGATAAGTCCATATGCAGCAACTAAAAAATCAAATGAAGTTATGACACACGTATATCATAAATTATTTAATATGAATGTAATTATGCTTAGATTTTTTACAGTATATGGTCCAAGACAAAGACCAGATCTTGCTATAAATAAATTTACAAGATTAATGCTTAATGATGAAGAAGTAACAATGTTTGGAGATGGAACAACTTCAAGAGATTATACATACATAGATGATATAGTATCTGGTATATATTCATCAATAAATTATGTATTAAATAATAACGATGTTTATGAAATAGTAAATTTAGGAAATTCAAGTCCAATTTCTTTAAAAGAAATGATTAATACAATTGCAGAAGTATTAAATAAAGAACCAAAAATAAAGGAAATGCCTATGCAACAAGGGGATGTAAATATTACTTATGCCGATATAAGTAAAGCAAAAGAGATGTTAAATTATGACCCTAAAACCCCATTTAAAGAAGGTATAGAAAAGTTTGTAAAGTGGTATAAGGAGAAGTAAGAATGAATGGATTTAAAGAAATTATGGAAAAAATTTATACTAAAAAAATAATATCCATTATAATAGTATTACAACCAATAATAGATATATTAACTTTTTTTATGAAAGAATATGCTAATATGGATGTAACTGTTGGAGTTGTTATTAGGACTTTATTCTTATTATATGCCTTAATTTATATAATTTTTTCAGAAAAGATTACAAAAAATAAAAAAAATTTATTGTCATTAATAGTTCTTTCTATTGTATTTCTAATAAATATATTAATTACAGCTCTAAATAAGACATTTGTAATTAGTGATGTAAAAAACATTATGAAAGTTTGTTATTTGCCAATTATACTTATATTCTTTTTAATGTATAATGAAAAGTCGAAAGAAAAATTATCATATAAGATTTTAATAATAAATGGATTAATAATTTCTAGTAGTATTTTAATTGCTAAATTAACTGGTTCAGAAGTTTGTACATATGGTGATTCTATAAATTGTATAGAGGGATATTCGGGATGGTTTTATTCTGCAAATGAACTTGGAGTGATATTAGTATTATTATTTGGAGTTACATTATATGATTTTTATAAAACAAATTATTCTGTATTATCATTGATTTCATTGATAATGATTTTGTATTCTACTTTATGTTTAGGTACTAAAGCAAGTTTTATAGGAGTTGTAGGTATATTATGTCTTAACCTAATTTTTCAAATTGTTAGACTTATATTTTTTAGAAGTAAAGGACAAGCAGTTATGCTTGTAATGTCATTGTTTATACCATTATTTATATATTTATTAATTCCATCAATTCCAGTTTGCTATAATAATTATGATTTATTTAGAAGTTATAATATATATTGCAAAGTTCCAATTGATAAATCAAAATTTAATCAGAAAGATTTTGATTATAAAAACGAGCAAAAACATATGGAAGGAGAATATTCCAAAGAAAATATTTCAAATGATAAGAAAACAGAACTTATTTTAAATGGAAGGGATAAATATTTAGAACAAAAGGTTGAAAAAGTAAAGAAACGCTCTTTACTTGAAAAATTATTTGGAATGGGATATAGCGGATATGGAAAAAATAATGATGGAAAAATCGTAATAACTGAAAGAGATTATTATGATATGGTATTTGAATACGGATATATTGGAACACTAGCAATATTGACACCATTAATATTGGCTTTTATGAGTATAGCATTATTTATGTTTAATAATCTTAAAAGTATTTTACATAATAAGAATATTATGATTTTTGCAGTATTAATTGTTTTAGCAGGCGCTCATATATCAGGTCATACATTATTTGCACCTGCTGTAACTACTTATATAGCATACATGATTGGAATATTTAGTGAATTAGAAGGAGATAGTAAAAATGAGAACTAAAAAAAGCATCTTAAACTTTATTACTTCTTTTTTCCCATGGGTAATTATTGCAATAATTGGGTTTCCTAAGATTCATTTATTTATTTCGAATTATGGTTCTGAATTAAATGGATTAACTCAATTAATATATCAAATATTTAGTTATTTTGGACTTGCTGAAATGGGATTTGGTTCTGCTATAGCATATAAGCTGTATAAATTGTTTGCTGAAGATGATAGAGAAAAGATAAGCTCCGTATTCACAGGTGCAGTTAAAATTTACAAAAAAATAGGAATGATAATTTTTTCCTTAGGAATACTTTTAGCAGCAAGCTCAGCATTATTTTTAAGGAGTAATGAAATCTCACAACTATATATATTTGTTATAATTGTGCTAAATTCAATAGATTATTTATTGATATATCTTTTATTAATGCCATATCAAACTCTACTTATAGCAGATCAAAAAAAATATAAAGTAAATGTGATATTAAATACAAAATTATTTTTATTTAAAATAGTTGAGTTATTACTTATTGCTTTTAAAGTAGAATATATACTGATTATTATTGTTGGAATTATTTTTAATGTAATATCTAATTATTTGGTTGTAAAACAAACATTAAAAAATTATCCTTGGCTAGATAAGAAAAGTATGCCTGATTATAGTACTATAGGTATGACAAAAGATGTTTTTGTTCATAAAATTTCTAAAATTGTATTTAACAATACAGATGCAATATTATTATCTTTATTTAAAGGCGGACTCCTTAGCGTTTCTATTTATTCTTCTTATAATTATATTATGAGTTATTTAACCCAAATACTTGAGTATATTCTTAATAGCCCTTTGGAGAGTTTTGGAAATCTCTTTGCTAATACAAAGGAAAACGCAAAAAAGAAAAAATTTATATTTAATGAATATCAATCGTTATCTATGTTTATATCAGTCTTTTTTTCGTCAATGTTTTATATTTCAATTCTTTCATTTGTTAAAATTTGGTTAGGAGATAAGTATTTAATTGGTAACATAGCAGTTTTACTCTTTGCTTCAATATTATTTGTTAAATGTATATATAGTCCAATTTCATCAATGATATCCGTTTCTGGAAAATTTAATGAGACTAAAAAATCAACTATTATTGCTACATTAATTAATATAGTATTGTCAGCAATTCTTGTAAAAAAATATAATATTTCAGGAGTATTATTTGCAACCTTGTTTTCGGAACTATTTATTATGATGCCAAGCTATGTAAAATGTATATATAAAGAGGTTTTAGATGCCAGTAAATCTAATTATTATAAAAAATTTGTATATTCAGTATTGATTACAATAGGAATCGTTTTATTTGATAAATTGTTAATTTCAATATTGCCATTATATTCTGATTTTAATTATTTAAATTGGTTTGTTTCATCAATTATATTAGGAATAGTAGATGCAGGTATAGTATTTTTAATTTTGTTTTTTACAATGAAATCTTTTAAGGCATTGATGTTAAGATTTAAAAGGATGGTGATAAAAAAATGAAAATTAGTATAGTTAGTCCAGTATATAATAAAGGGAAATTTTTAGAAAAACATATTGATTCACTTGTAAATCAAGCATATGCCGATATAGAATTTATTTTTGTAAATGATGGTTCTACTGATAATAGCTTGGAAATATTAAATCAATATAAAAAAAGTATGATAGAATTATATTAATAAATCAAAAAAATCAAGGACCCAATATTGCAAGAAAAAATGGGTTTTTAAAAGTTACAGGTGATTATGTTTATTTTGTTGATTCAGATGATGTATTGTATAATAATCAAGTTGTAAGCAGAATAGTAGATATTATTATAAATAACACACCAGGTTGTATATTAGCACAGATGATAATATGATATGATAATAAAGATGTATTAGACAAATGCTTATATGGTAATCACGTAATAGAAAAAAAGTATGGAATTGATAATCTATATGATAAACTATTTAGAAGTAATCTTTCTTGCAAAATATTTAAAAAAGATAAAATCAAAGAAAAATATTTTGTAGACAGAAGGAATTATGAAGACTGTTTTCTAACATATTGTATTTTTAATAATTGTGATAATTACTATTATTTAGATACACCAATATATATATATATAATAAACATAAAAAACGAAAATAATCTGAGTATCACTTCTAATATGAATTTTGATTATTTAAAATCAAAATATGAAATAATAGATTTATTATTTGAGAAATGTATTAATTTTAAGTATACAATAGAAAAATTGCAACAAAAAATGTATTTGGATGATTTAAATTATTCAATACGTTTAAAAAAAGATACAAAGAAATTATTAATTTATTTAAAACGAAAAAATTGAAATTTAATATAAGTTATGCGATTTCGAATCATTATAGAAAATTAATAGTTTTAAGGAATTTATATATTTGTTATTATAGTAATCGAATGATAAAATATGTAAATGATGTAATAACTATTCTTAAAAGTGCAATTAGGAAAGGATTAAAATGAAAAAAAATATATTAATAACAAGTGTACATATGGATGTTGGTGGAATAGAGAGTGCCCTTCTTAGTTTATTATCAAATATTGATTACAGTAAATTTAATGTGGATCTTATCTTATATAAGATGCAAGGAGTAAATTTAGATAAAATCCCCGATAAAGTAAATGTTTATTCACCATATTCTTATTCTGGTAGGAAATTATTAAATAAAATAACTAGACAGGATAAATTCATAAATAAGGTTTTTAGGAAACTATCTTTTAATAAATTCACAGAGAAAAAATTTATTTCTAATAAAAAATATGATGTTGGCATAGCTTTTGCAGGTTATCATCATCTTATGGATAATTTTGTTAATTTATCAAATTGCAAAAAAAGATATATTTGGATTCATACAGATGTAAAGTGGTTGATTGATAATGATTTAAAGTATAAGAATGATTTTTATAAAAATTGTGAAAAATATTATGGCTTTGATAAAATAATTGCAGTAAGTAAAAGTGTTATGGAGAGTTTTTGTAAAGTTATGCCAAAATGCAAAAATAAAGTAACATATATTTATAACTTGTCAAAATTTAAAGTTAGTGATGAAAAAATTCATTTAAGTAATAAATATAATATAGTTAGTGTGGGAAGGTTAGTATATCAAAAAGGATATGATAGACTAATTGATGTAGTAGATTTATTAAGAAAGGAAAATCAAAACTTTTTTGTATCTGTAATAGGTGATGGTGATAAAAAAAACAAATTAGTAGAAAAAGTAAACAAATTAGGAATTAACAATTATATTGAATTTTTAGGAAGAAGTAATAATGTTTCTAAGTATTTAAATTCTGCTGATTTATTTGTTTTAACATCATATTCAGAAGGTGCAGCTTTAGTTTTAGTTGAAGCATTAGCATCACATATACCTATGGTTGTACCTAATGTTACAGGAATAAAAGATATAAAAATATTTGCACCAGATAATTCTTATATATTGACTGATAACAATATTGAAGCAATAAAAAATGGAATAATTGATGCAATGAATACAAAGATAAGTAAAAACTTTAAATTTAGTTTAGACGATTATAATAAAACAATATTGAAACAATATGAAAAAGTATTGAATGGTGAGTTATGAATAAAATATATTTTATAGATGAAAGTTTAGATATGATGGGTGGTGTAGAAAGAATTATTAATACTCTTTCTAATGATTTAGTAAAAAAATATGATGTAGAACTTATTAGTTTATATAAGAGTAATAATGAAACATATTTTAAATATGACGATAATATAAAAATAAATTATATATATAAAAAAAGCAATTTAATATCTAAAAAATATAAAAAAAATAAACCTTTATATTATTTTATACGTTTATTAGAAAAAGCAAATGAATTTATAACTATTAAATTAGGAACAAAAAAATATGCCAAAAAAGTTACAAATAAAGACATTGTAATCTTTGGACGCGTTCCTACAGCACTTGAGTTTTTACCTTACATTAATGCAAAAAAGATAATAGTAAGAGAAGCAATGCATTTAGAATATCATAAAAATAAGAGTAAAATAAAGAAGTATTTTCCTGAAAAAGTTGATTTGTTTATATTATCATCAGATGAAAATATGAAAAGTTATAAAGAATTTTTAGGGGATGCTGTAAAAATGATTAAAATATATAATCCACTTAGCATTACACCTAAAGTAATAAATAACGTTGATGTTAAAAATGTAATATCAATTGGAAGATATGATACACATAAGGGATATGATTATTTAATTAGAGCATTTAAAATAGTATCTGAAAAATATCCTGATTGGAAACTTAGAATTGTTGGCGATGGCTATTACAAACCTAAAATGGAAGAATTAATTTCTGATTTAAATTTAAATGATAATGTATTATTAGTACCTGCTACAAAAGATGTAGTAAAAGAATTAAATAAAGCGTCTATATATGTTATGGCATCTCGTTTTGAAGGGTATGCAAATGCATTAGTTGAGGCAATGGCATGTGGTTTATCTTGTATATCTTATGATTGGTTGATGGGTGTAGATGAGATAATTAAACATAATGAAAATGGGCTAATTGTAAACCTTACAGATAGATATAGATATTTTAAAACTCTAGATATAATAGATGAAGATATAAATATTCTTGCTGATATGATTATTAAAACTATAGAAGATAAAAACATGAGAGAAAAATTTAAGGATGAAGCACCTAAAATAGTAAATTCTAGAAAAAAAGATAAAATTATTGAAAAATGGTTGAAAATTGTTTGCGAGGAAAATTATGGAGAAAAAAATAAAATCTTTTTCAGCACTTACAATTTTTATAATTATCATTGCCACAATAACTGCACTTTGCTTAACCGGTTCAAAGGATTTATCGTCTGTAAAAGACGTTAAAATGACTAAAAACAGCATAAATTCCATTTCGCTTTCTTGGAAAGAAGTGAAAAAAGCAGACGGCTACTATGTTTATAACCTTGATAATAACGCTAACAAGTATGTTAAGCTCGGTGAAAGCAAGGGCAATGAAAATTGCAAATTTGAGATAAAAAATATCCCAAGCGCAAGCGTATATAAAATTAAGGTTTTGGCTTATCGTTCTTTTATGAATAAAGAATACTTAAGCAAAAAGGCAAAGGAATATACGTTTTATTCCAATCCGAGCAAGCCTGTACTCAACGCCTTTTCAGGCGGAAAGGGCGTTTTGTCGATGGAGTGGGACGACCAAGATAATTTAGCCGGATATGATATTCAGTATTCTAAAAACAGCGATTTTTCAGAGTATAAAAACGAGCAAATAAGCGACGGCGAAACACGCAATTTTTCAGTTAAGGATTTGAGCGTCGGCGACGTTTATTATACCCGTGTAAGGTCATATATGGTTGTTGATGATAAAACGATATACAGTGAATGGAGCGACACTCGTCAAGCTACCATTTACGACAGAGATATTAATATCGGCAAGGTTGACCCAACCAAACCAATGATTGCCTTTTCATTTGATGACGGACCTGCATACGACTATAACGGCTCTAATTCGACTAAACGTATACTTGACGTTCTTGAAAAATATAATGCACGTGCAACCTTCTTTATGGTAGGAGAGCGTGTTAATGATGAAACAAAGCATTTGCTTGACAAGGAAATTCAGCTTGGCTGCGAACTTGGAAACCACACGTATTCTCATAATCACTATGGTTCTCAGGTAACGGCAAGTGATATTTCAAAAGCAAGCAAGCAGATTGAAAAAATCAGCGGCAAAGCGCCGACTATGTTCAGATGCCCCGGTGGCAGTATTACTCCTGCTATAAGAAAAGAGTGCAAAAAAGAGGGAATGCCCCTTGCTTATTGGTCGGTTGATACTGAAGATTGGCGTTCTAAAGATGCGGGCAAGGTTTATAAGAATATTACCAAGTATGCTTATGACGGTTCTATTGTTTTGATGCACGATATTTATCCGTCAACGGCAGACGCTGTTGAAAAGGTAGTTCCGGAGCTTATAGCAAAGGGATATCAAATAGTTACGGTAAGTGAGCTTATTGCCGCTAAAACAGGCGACAATCCAAAGCCGGGCAATCAATATGTCGATTATAAGACTATAAATAATAATACACATTGATTTTACACAAAAAGATTAAAAG
>ENA-OOWZ01000630-OOWZ01000630.1-human-gut-metagenome-genome-assembly--contig:-NODE-630-length-19131-cov-4.322447_pt1 | contig 19131 bp, 17 predicted proteins | sample MGYA00241580_ERZ501329 | MGnify/ENA primary metagenome ERZ501329 (study PRJEB25962, sample SAMEA2042923) | human gut metagenome | biome: human gut; feature: human-associated habitat; material: faeces... | reverse complement strand
TAAGCTCGGCGGCGGAACCGTATATCTTCAATCTTATTCGCCTCTGTCACAAAGGAATTTCTTTTCGCTTTCGGGCAGGTCAAGGCCTATGGTGCCGCCCGGATTCATCATGTAATCGGGGTCAAAGTGATTTTTGAGCACTCTGAATACCTCGTATTCGCGCCTGCCGATATAGCCCTCAAGCCACGGCGCAAACATCTTGCCTATGCCGTGATGGTGGCTTATCGCGGCGCCCGACTTCTGAATGGCGTCGAGGATAGTGGTGTGGTAAGCCTTGAATTCGTCGGCATCGCTCATCTTGGTGATGAAGATGAAGTAGAGATTTGCGCCTTGCGGGTAGCAGTGCGACATATGAGTGGTGACTATCGTATTGGGCAGGGCGTGGCAGACCTTGCGGACGTCACGGTGGACCTGCGCCATGTTTGACCAGTTGACGGTGCATTCGAGCGTGTCGGTGCATACGCCGAAATCCATCATCGTGTCGCGCAGATACGGGTCGGTGAATCTGCCGTGCTCCCAGCTCTTGCAGACAAAGCCGGTGAGCGACATCGCGCCGTGCTTCTTCGCTATGCGGCGGATATTCTTCGCCACGTTCTTTGAGAAGCCCGCTTCGCCGTCGGTGAAGCCGAGGAAGAGGCAGCGCTCCATATCCTTGTAGCCGAGCTTGTCGAGAATGGGGTGCAGCGGAGTTTCATCGACGTTATAAAGTCGGAGCATAAGGCTGGTCTCCTCGGGGTCGGAGAGACGGAATACCGAGGAATAGCCGCATTCGCACTGCATCATTTCGCGGGCGGCGTCCATTGCGGTCTGCCAATCCTTGAATATGTAGGAGAAGCGCTTTCTGTTCTCGGGCATGTAGCGGAATACTCTGAGGGTGACCTCGGTCAGCACGCCGAAGGTGCCCTCCGAGCCCATCATTATCTGGTTGAGGTTCGGGCCTGTCGCCTCGCGGGGGTAGTGGCTCGTGACGATCTTGCCAACGGGAGTTGCGTATTTCTGAGAGAGAACTATATCGGCAATGCAACCGTAATATGTGCTGTTTTGACCCGCGCCTCTCGTGACGACCCAGCCGCCGACGCTGCTGTATTCAAACGACTGCGGGAAGTGGCCGCAGGTGTAGGCTCTCTTCGCGCCGAAATTCTTGACCGCCTCGTTGAGAGTTTTCTCAAGGCAGGGGCCGCTCATACCGGTCTGAACGGTGATGGTCTGGTCGACCTCGTTGAAGCTGATGACCTTGTTGTAGCGCTTACGCATATCCATTGATATGCCGCCCTTTATCGGCTCAACGCCCCTCGTGACCGAGGAACCGCCGCCGTAGACATAGAGGGGGATCTTATTCTCAACGCAGTAGGCGACGCATTTCTCTATCTGCTTCGCCGTGTCGGGGTAAACGACAGCGTCGGGCAGTGAATCGTAGCGGTGCTGGCGCATACGCATAAGGTCGTATGCGGTCTGACCGTAGGCGACCGAGAGACGGTCGTAATCGGCGGTCGAGACGAATTCGTCGCCGAAGATCTCCTTGAGAGCCTTGATATGCTTCTCGTCGAGCTTCGAGGGAATGTTCAGCTCCACCTTGCCCATGCCGATATCGCCGCAATAGCTCTTGAAATCGTCGTCGGTCATTTTGAAGGTCTCTTTCATCATCTTATAAAGAGACTCCTTGGGGTATTTGACAAAGTCGGGGTCGCCCCAGCGGAATATGGAGCGGTAGGAATCCTTGGGCGCTGCCTCCTTGACCCATTTCGGCTCAAAGCCCTTGTACGGTTTAGTGCTCATTTCTCTTCCTCCTTAATAAGGTCGCTCGTTGCTATTACGTCCACCCCGAGGCCGAGCACGTTCTCTATAACTGCGTCGCCTCTGCCGAGTCTCTGCTTCACAACGGTTTTATTTATCTCTTTCATCACGTCGAATATCCTGCTTTTCGGGATATCCGAGCTGACCCGCACGGGGAGCACGGGCGCCTCGGGGAATACGGTGGCGACGGTTGAGCAGATAGTCCTCATCGGTGTCGTCTGCTCCGCTATTGCGAAATCCCTGCCGCGCTTGCAAAAGTTGCCGGTGACGGTGTATTCGCCGCCGCTCTCGGTTACCTCCATCGTGCAGCCCCTGGGGCATACTATGCAGACCAGCTTGCTCATTTCTCCTCCACCTCGATCTCTGCGGTTATTTCTTCGCCGCCGCTCACGCCGCCGAAATCAACGGTCAGGCGCTCCATCTCGGGCGGACGCAGGAATTGATATTTTTTCTCGGCGATAACTCTGTCGCCGCATTTTATAACGAGCTTGCTCTTGCCGAATTCCCCGCTGCTGCGGAAATATACGGTCGTTTTGTGGCAGTCGGCGGCAGCGTCAATGAGCTGCGGCACGATATAGAGCATATTCTTGCCTGCGTTGAGGAACGCGGTCTCGCGTTTCTTCGGCGAATAGTGAGCCGCCGCAAAGCCCGCCTGCTCCCCGCTCTCGGAGACATAATCGACAAGGTCGTTGACGTGCAGCGCGTTGCCGCAGGAGAAAACGCCGTCAACGCTCGTCATAAGGCTGCCGTCGCAGATGGGGCCTTTAGTCCTCGGGTCGAGCTTCACTCCGAGGCTCTCCGCCTGCTCATTCTCGGGGATAAGACCGACCGAGAGGATGAGCCCGTCGCATTCGACCGTCTGCTCGGTGCCTTTTATCGGCTTCATTTTATCGTCGACCTGTGAGATTTCGACCGCCGTGAGCCTGCCCGTGCCGAATACTCTCGTCACCGTGTGAGACAGGTGCAGCGGGATGCCGTAATCATTGAGGCACTGATGAATATTCCTTGTCAGACCCGAGGGGGTGGGCTTCGCTTCATAAACTCCGAGCACCTCGGCACCCTCGAGGGTCAGGCGGCGAGCCATGATAAGCCCGATATCGCCCGAGCCGAGAATAACGCACTTTTTGACAGGCATTTCGCCGAGCAGGTTGGTGAAATACTGCGCCGTGCCGGCGGTGAATACCCCTGCGGGGCGGGTGCCGTGAATGGACACCTGCTTCGCCGTGCGCTCGCGGCAGCCTGTGGCGAGCACGAGAGCCCTTGCCTCGATAGTCTGAGCGCCGTCCCTGTTGACGGCCGAGATAACGAATCCGTCATCGGTCTTTTTTATTGAAGTGACGAATGTCAGCGTAGGAGCGTCGATATTCTCTTTTTTGAATTCGTCGATGAAGATTTCGGCGTATTCGGGGCCCGAGAGCTTCTTACCGAAGCGCACAAGGCCGAAGCCGTCGTGGATGCACTGCTTGAGGATGCCGCCGAGCCGTGCTTCACGCTCGATGAGCACGGTCTTTGCACCCTCGCGGTGCGCTTTTATCGCAGCGGCAAGCCCTGCGGGGCCTCCGCCGATGACTGCAACGTCATATCTCATTGAGCTTCACCGCCCTTCGTTTTGCCGTAGCAGATTATCGAATCCGAGCCGCCCTTGCGTACCTCTGAGAGGGGTATGCCCTGATGCTCGGCGATTATTTTGGTCACAAGAGGGGAGCAGAAGCCACCCTGGCACCTGCCCATGCCGGGTCTCAGGCGCTTTTTGATGCCGTCGACCGTCGGCACGCAGAGCGGGGAGTTGAGCGCGTCGATTATCTCGCCCTTGCTTATCTCCTCGCAGCGGCAGACTATCTCGCCGTAGTCGGGGTTCTGTTTTATCAGCTTATCCCGCTCCTCGGCGCTCATCTCGCGCAGCACGGGCACGGGCTTCCTGACGGGGTCGAATTTCTCGTTCCTTTTGACCTTGCTCTCGCCGCCGAGCATATCGACCGCCATGCGCTCGATGTCAAGCGCAACCGCGGGGGCGGTGGTGAGGCCGGGGGATTGAATGCAGGCGCAGTGAATGAGATTTGTAGTTTTGCGCCCTTTCTCTATAACGAAATCCTCTTCAAAATTCGGCGCGCGCACGCCGGTAAAGTAGGTGATTATATCTCTCTCGGTGAGCGACGGAGCGGTGCCGCGCTGCTTTGTGAATACCGTCTCGATGCTCTCGGCGTTCGTTGCGAAATTCTCTTTCTCGTAGGTCTCGACCGCGTCGGGGCCGGCGAGGATATTTCCGTGGACGGTGTTCAGCAGCCCGCCGCCCTTGGTATGGGACGGATTGCTCTCGAGCTTTTTGATGGAAGCTATCGAGCTTATCAGCGAGCCGGCTTTTTTATCGAGAATTGAGTTCGTGCCGCGCCTCGGGTGGATGGAATAGAAACGGTCGCCCGCCATTTTGGCTATATCCTCGGCGAATACGCCTGCGGCGTTGATGACTATCTTCGGGCGGATAACGCCCCTGTTGGTCGTGACGGAGACTATCTTGCCGTCCCTGACTTCCATGCCCGTCACGGCGGTGTCAAGCGACACCTTAGCGCCGTTCATCACGGCGTTCTCGCCGTAGGCTATCGTCAGCCCGTAGGGGCAAACACAGCCCGCCATCGGGTTGTATATGGCGAATTTGAAATCACTGTTAAATTTCGGCTCGCGGCGCTTCAGCTCCGCACCCGAAATGACGGTCGAATCGTCTATGCCGTCGATGAATTTTCGCTTCCAGGTGTATAGACGTATCAGCGGCTTCAATGCGCCCTGGGTGAAGCAGACATACTGCCCGCAGCGCTTGAAGGGCACGCCGAGGTCGGAGCAGACCTTGTCAAACATACGATTGCCCTTGATTATGTATTTGTGCTTGAGCGAGCCTCTGCCCAGGTCGATGCCCGGGTGAACCTCACCGTCGTTCCTTCCCGATGCCTGAACGGCAAGGTCGCTTTCCTTATCGACAAGCAGGATATTGAGCTGCCACTTGCTCAGCTCCCTTGCGATGCTTGCACCCGAGATGCCGCCGCCGATGATGAGGATATCGGGCTCCGCGCCGTCGAGCGAGGAGTCGTTGACCTCGGGCAGGCGCATGGGCGGTATCGGCGCGCCGGTGAATTCTATGTCGTTAACGACGTGCAGGCCGTGCTTTTTGTCGACTGCGAGCGAGCAGGCTTCGACTATCTCTTTCCAATCGTCGCTTTTACCCGTCATTATGCGGACTCCGTCGCCCTCGGTCACGGCGTATCTGCCGCCGTAGCGCTTGTCAAGCTCCCTTCGGAGCGCTTTGATATTCAAGGCCTCCGCCTCCTTTTGGCATTATGTATACTAATTATATCATACCATAGAATTGAGGGTCAAGCTATATTTATCGCCATATTCCGCAGGCGGAAGAATAAAATATGTCAAAGAGCGGGCTTTGTCTGAAAAACATTTGTGCCCGCACGGCTTTTGGACAATTTCAACAAAAAATTCACCGCAAATTTTACACCTCTTTTAAAGTATAAACCTTGAATTACTTTTAGGGTTTAGTATAATTAAATAGAAGAGCGGAGGTGCGCCTTCGCAACAAAGGAGAAAGAATTAATATGGAGAAAATCAGAGTAGGCGTTATCGGCTGCGGCGGTATCGCCAACGGCAAGCATCTGCCCGCCCTTAAAAATGTTAAAGAGGTCGAAATGGTTGCTTTCTGCGACATTATTGAGGAGAGAGCAGTTGAGGCCGCCAAGAAATACGGCACCCCCGATGCAAAAGTCTACACCGACTATAAAGAGCTGCTCAAGGATGAGAGCATAGTCACCGTCCATGTCTGCACCCCGAACCGCTCCCACAGCTTCATCTCGATTGACGCTATGGAGGCGGGCAAGCACGTTATGTGCGAGAAGCCCATGGCTAAGACCTACGCCGAGGCTAAGGCGATGTATGAGGCCTCCGTCAGGACGGGCAAGCTGCTCACCATCGGCTATCAGTCCCGCTGGAGAGACGACGCGCTCTATCTCAAGCAGTGCTGCGAGAACGGCGAGCTGGGCGATATCTATTACGCAAGAGCCATTGCGCTCAGGAGAAGAGCTGTGCCCACATGGGGCGTGTTCCTCAATGAATACGAGCAGGGCGGCGGTCCGCTTATAGACATCGGCACTCACGCACTCGACCTCACACTTTGGATGATGGATAACTACAAGCCCAAGATGGTTGTCGGCACCAAATATAAGAAGCTCGGCGATCAGAAGAACACCGCAAACGCATGGGGCGACTGGGACCCCGAGAAATACACCGTTGAGGATTCCGCTTTCGGCTTCGTCGTCATGGAGAACGGCGCAACGGTCAGCGTTGAGTCGAGCTGGGCGCTCAATATTGCCGATCCCGAGGAAGCCTCCACCCTCCTTGTCGGCGACAAGGGCGGTGCGGATATGCACGACGGTCTCCGCCTGAATTACGTCAAGAACGGCAGACAGGTCATCGAGAAGCCTGATTTCAGCACCGGCGGCGTCGCTTTCTTTGAAGGCACCTCCGATGACCCGAAGGATCTCGAATGCCATGCTTTCTATGATTCCGTCATCAACGGCACTCCGCTCAGGACAAAGCCCGAGCAGGCTATGGTAGTCACTCAGATCCTTGAGGCTATCTATGAATCCGCCGCTACCGGCAAGCCAGTCTATTTTGACTGAGAAAGGATAAAGCAAGATGAAAATTGCCGTTCAGGTCTATTCACTCAGACACTACATAAACGATAAAGACAGCCTTTTTAAGGCTCTCGAGGATATCAAGGCCGCGGGTTATGACGGCGTTGAATTCGCGGGCTACTTCGGCGCCGAGGCGGCGGAGCTTAAAGCCAAGCTCGATGAGCTGGGTCTCGTCGCGGTCGGCGGCCATATCGGCATTGAGAATTTTGAGAGCGACAGGCTCGCCGATACCATCGAATTTCAGCATACTCTCGGAGTCAAGGCGATAGGCGTCGGCGGCGCACCCCACGACACGGTCGAGGAATGCGTCCACACCGGCACCGTCCTCGGCGAAGCTCAGAAATACGCCATGACGAAGTACGGTATGAAGGTCTATTACCACAACCACACCGAGGAATTCAAGAAGTTTGACGACGGCTCGATGCCCATAGATATAATCGGCGGACTCTGCTCGCTCGAGATAGATACCTATTGGAGCTTCGTTGCGGGTATGGATAACTATGAATTCCTCATGGCTCACAAGGATAATATAGTCCACCTCCATATCAAGGACGGTATCGACGGCAAGCCGATAGTCATCGGCAGAGGTCAGTGCGATATCCCCACCGTCGTCAAGGCGGCGAAGGAGATGGGCATGGAGTGGCTCATCATCGAGAACGAGGATAACGAGAACGATGATGCCGCCGCCGTCACCGAGAGCTATAATTATCTCAAATCACTCATCTAAGGAGGATAAAAATGAAACTCGGAGTTTTTACAACGCTTCTCTCAAATCTTTCCCTTGAAGAATCGCTCAAGTATTTCAAATCCCTCGGCATCGAGATGGTCGAGATAGGCTGCGGCGGCTACCCCGGCAACGCCCATGCCGACCCCGAGACCCTGCTCGCCGATGAGCATAAGCTCGAGGAGTTCAAGGCGCTCATTGCCAAATACGGCATGGAGATAAGCGCCCTTTCGTGCCACGGCAACCCCGTCCACCCCAACAAGGAGCTTGCTGCGGAGTATGACAAGACCATCAGAAACACCATTCTGCTCGCCGAGAAGCTCGGCCTGCATCAGATAAACACCTTCTCCGGCTGCCCCGGCGACCACGAGGGCGCAAAATACCCCAACTGGGTCGTCTGCCCGTGGCCGAATGACTTCAGCGAGATCCTCGAGTGGCAGTGGAACGAGGTGCTCATTCCCTATTGGAAAGACCTTGTCGCGTTCGCAAAGGCTCACGGCGTCAATAAGATAGCTCTTGAGCTTCACCCCGGCTTCTGCGTCTATAACACCGAGTCGCTGCTCAAGCTGCGCGAGGCCGTCGGCCCCGAGATAGGCGCTAACTTCGACCCGAGCCACCTTATCTGGCAGGGCATGGATCCCGTCGCCTGCATACGCAAGATGGGCGACGCCATATTCCACTTCCACGCAAAGGATACCAAGATCGACAAGTATAACACCGCCGTCAACGGCGTGCTCGACACCAAGCCCTATGCGGATGAGATCAATCGCTCGTGGATATTCCGCTCCGTCGGCTACGGCAACGACTATTCGTATTGGAAGGATATCATCTCCAACCTGCGTATGGTCGGCTATGATTACGCCATCAGCATTGAGCATGAGGATTCGCTCATGAGCCAGAACGAGGGCCTCTCAAAGGCCGTTTCGTTCCTCAAGGATGTGCTTGTCACCGAGCCTACAGGCGCAATGTGGTGGGTGTGATCCGACAGGATCGGAGTGTATATTATGGATAAGAAGCGATTTTCGCTGTCCCTGATCGACGGATTCGTTATGGGGATCGTCTGCTTATTGCTGTGCGAATTCTCAGTCTCCGCCTATGCGGTCGAGCTGTCGGTGCGGGCGATGTGGCTCATTGCCGCCGCCTGTGCGGTCATCTCTGCGATCGTTCTGCTTTTTACTCTGCCGAAGAATGCTGACGGCAGGCTCATTGCAAGGCTCACTTTGGCGGGAGTTCTCGGCTTTGCCCTCTCCTGCATATTGATGCTTGTATATTACCTGTCGTTTTCATTCAGAATATTCCCCGCAGTGTCGGGGGAGGCGCAATACGGCATTGCGGCGCTGGTGCAGGCGGGTGTGTTCCTGCTTGTTTCGGCGGCTGCGAGGGCAGCGGTGGTTTTAATTAAATTTTTTACAAAGCGAAATAAGGAAGCAATACTATGATTAACGGAAAATTCGGATTTGCCGTCATCGGTTACGGCGGCATGGGCAGCTGGCATACCCGCAAGGTGAAGAACGAGATGGGCGAGTATGCCGAGCTTATCGGCATATATGACATCGACCCTGCAAGGAATAAGGTCGCCGAGGAGAACGGCATTCACGCTTTCGCAAGCCGTGAGGAGCTGCTCGCCGACGAGCGTATCGACCTTGTCACCGTCGCAACGCCCAACGATTACCATAAAGAGATAGTCATGGCGGCTCTCAGAGCCGGCAAAAATGTTATCAGCGAGAAGCCCGTCACCATCTGCTCCGCCGACCTTGAGGAGATGATCGCCTGCGCCAATGAGTGCGGCAAGCTCTTCACCGTCCATCAGAACAGACGCTGGGATGAGGATTACCTCACCATGAAGAAGCTGCTTGACGACGGCACTTTGGGCAAGGTGTTCAGAATCGAATCCCGCGTGCAGGGCTCAAGAGGCATCCCCGGCGACTGGCGCAATCAGAAGCAGCACGGCGGCGGAATGGTCTTTGACTGGGGCATTCACCTGCTCGACCAGGCGCTTATGATGACCCTGCCCCGCAAGCTCAAGACCGTCTATGCAGAGCTTACCAACGTCACCAACGAGAATTGCGACGACGGCTTCAGAGCGACCCTCATCTTTGACGATGGGCTTTCGTTCTATGTTGAGGTCACCACGAGCAACTTCATCTCGCTCCCGCTCTGGTATATGCTCGGCGAGAACGGCACCTCCGTCATTGACGATTGGGATTGCAGCGGCAAGACCGTCATGGTCTCCGATTGGGAAAACAGGGACGCCGTGCCCATCGTTGCGGGCGCAGGTATCACCAAGACAATGGCGCCGAGGACGGACGACACCATCAAGGAGTATCCTCTCGACGTCCAAAAGGCCGACTGGGGCGAATACTACAAGAATGTGTTCGCATATCTCAGGGGCGAGGAACCCATTATCGTTACCCACGATCAGCAGCGCAGGCTTCTGAAGCTGGTCGAGGCGATATTTGAATCCGGCAAAGAGAATAAGGTCGTTGAATTCAACGATATCATCTGATAAGCACGAAAGGCATTGAAATGAAAAAATATTTCAGGAGGACGTGGGTCGAGGTCAGCCTCGACGCCCTGCGGCATAATTACAACGAGATAAAGAATACCCTGTCGCCCGGCTGCGATATAATCGCCGTTGTCAAGGCGGACGCCTACGGCCACGGGGTCGAGAATACCGTCAGGGAATTCTCCGAGTGCGGCTGCCGCTGGTTCGCCGTGTCGAATCTCGAGGAGGCCATGCAGGTGCGCTCGGCGAACGCCGACTGCTCGATACTCATTCTCGGCTACACCCCCGCTGAATATGCCGCTGCCCTTGCGGTGAATAACATCTCGCAGGCGGTGTTCAATATCGAATATGCCCGCAGCCTCTCCGAGAAAGCCGTGGAGAGCGGCGTGCAGGTGAGCATTCACATCAAGGCGGATACAGGCATGAGCCGTCTCGGATTTGCGTTCCGTGACAGCGTGGCGGACGCAGGCTCTATCTCTCAGATAGCCGAGGCCTGCCGTCTGCCGGGGCTTTATCCCGAGGGAATATTCACCCACTTTGCCTGTGCCGACGAGCGTGAGGGCGAGGTGTTCACCCGCTTCCAGTTCGAGCTTTTCACCACTCTTATCCGCAGCCTTGAATTCGAGGGCATAACCTTCCCGTTCAGGCATTGCTGCAACTCGGCGGCAACGATCCTTTACCCCGAGATGCACCTTGACCTTGTGCGCCCCGGCATAATCCTCTATGGGCTTATGCCGTCGGAGTTCCTTAACGGCAAGATAAGCCTTATCCCCGCCATGAAAATGAAGACTGTCGTCTCCATGACCAAGACCATACCGGACGGCACCCCCGTCAGCTACGGCAGGATCTATACGGGCGAGGGCGACACGGCGGTCGCCACAGTGCCCGTCGGCTATGCGGACGGCTACCCGAGAGCGCCTGTCGGATACGGTGACGGATATCCGCGTTCCCTTTCAAATAAAGGCTATGTTTTAATAAAGGGCAAAAAAGCCCCTATAATAGGCAGGATATGTATGGATCAGTGTATGCTCGATGTCTCGGGCGTTGACGGCGTGCGTGAAGGCATGACAGTCACCGTGCTTGACGACGACCCCGCAAGCCCCCTCTCTGTTGACGCGGTCGCGACGGCAACGGGCACGATAAATTATGAAATACTCTGCGGCATCAATAAACGTGTGCCGAGACTGTATTTCCGCTCCGACAATATAGAAGCGATCGCGGATTATATGAAGTGATCTGCAAAATATAATGTAATGATAGAATTAAAGCTGTCGTCCTTCATCGAAGAACGGCAGCTTTTTGCGTTGAGAATGTTGCCGAAAAATTGAGGCTGTCTGTGAGAGGGAGTCACTTGACTGCAAGCCGACAGTTATATAATCGCAGATCGGCAATTTCATCGTAGGGGATGACGTCCCCGGCATCCAGCAGAATATTTGGAAATTCAAAATACGCCTAACTGACTTACCTATATACCGATAACAACATTCAGTGATTTCTTATTGCCTCACATAGAGAAACCCTGCCGCTCGCGATGGGCGACAGGGATATTTTATCTTCTTATAAATTTTTCGTCATTTTGCGGCGATTCATCCTCGGAGGTGAAGCGCTTGACCCGCATATGCAGGTCGTATTTCTCACGCAATTCGGCTATGCGCGCCATCATGGGCGAGGCGTGGTGGGCGTCGAGCGCCGCCTGATCCGCCCAAGAATCTATGAGCAGCACCGTCTCCGGATCGCTCATCGGGAAGAAATACTCATATTGCAGGTTGCCGCTCTCCTGCCGTATCAGTTCGGCGGTGCCGCTGCTTTCCATCTCCTCGGCGAAGCGGCGTGCGCTACCGCTAACGCCTGTGTAGTAAAGATTAACGGTTATACTCATGCTGTACTCCTTTTAATTTAATCCAGCTCAAACTGACCCGTATAGAGCTGATAATACTTGCCCTGCTGCGCGATAAGGTCGTCGTGGCTGCCGCGCTCGATTATCTCGCCGTGCTCGAGCACCATTATCGCGTCGGAATTCCTGACCGTCGAGAGGCGATGGGCTATGACAAACACCGTCCTGCCCTCCATGAGTTTATCCATGCCCTTCTCGATAAGGCGCTCCGTCCTCGTGTCTATCGAGCTTGTCGCTTCGTCGAGAATGAGCACGGGCGGGTCGGCTACCGCCCGCCGCTCTCGCAATGGCGAGGAGCTGGCGCTGACCCTGCGAGAGGTTCACTCCGTCGCCGGTTATCATCGTATTGTAGCCCTCGGGCAGGCGGGTTATGAACGAATCGGCGTTTGCGAGCTTCGCCGCCGCCACTATCTCGTCATCCGTCGCGTCAAGCCTGCCGTAGGCGATGTTGTCCCTGACCGTGCCCGTGAAGAGGTGGGTATCCTGGAGCACCATGCCCATCGAGCGGCGCAGGTCGGCCTTCTTTATCTTCTTGATATTGATGCCGTCATAGGTTATTTTGCCCTCGGTGACATCGTAAAATCTGTTGACAAGGTTGGTGATCGTGGTCTTGCCCGCGCCCGTCGAGCCGACAAAGGCAATCTTCTGCCCCGGCATCGCATAGAGCGAGACGTGCTTCAAAACGGTCTTTTTGCCGTCGTAGCTGAAGCTGACGTCGTGGAAGCGCACGTCGCCCCTCCACTCGGTATAGTTTATCGTGCCGTCGCCGTGCGGATGCTTCCACGCCCAGACTCCCGTCCTCTCGCTGCACTCGGTCAGGCTGCCGTCGGGTGCTTTTTTAGCGTTGACGAGGGTAACGTAGCCGTCGTCCGCCTCGGGCGGGGTGTCGATTATCTCGAATATACGCTCTGCGCCCGCAAGCGCCATGATAATATTGTTGAACTGCTGCGATATCTGGGTTATCGGCTGGAAGAACTGCTTGGTGTAAGTGAGGAACGCCAGCAGAGTGCCGACGGTTATGGCAAAGAGCGAGCCTTGAGGCAGGGCAACTATCAGCACCGAGCCGAGCATAGCGACCGCGGCGTAGGTGAGGTAGGAGATATTGCCCATTATCGGCATCAGCACGCTCGCAAAAGTGTGAGCGTTGGTCGAGGCGTGGCGCAGCCTGCCGTTTATCACGCTGAAATCGGCATTCGCCCTCTGCTCGTGGCAGAATACCTTGACTACCTTTTGGCCCTCGATGAATTCCTCGATATAGCCGTTGACATCGCCGACGCATTTCTGCTGCTCACGGAAGTATCTTGCGCTGCGTGAGCCGAGGAATTTGATAGCGCCGAACGCCATTACAAGCATCACGAGCACCACGAGCATGAGCAGCGGGCTGAGCCGCAGCATCATGGCAAATGTGCCTATGACCGTCACGACGGAGGAGACAAGCTGCACGAGGCTCTGGCTGATGCACTCCCTGAGAGCGTCAACGTCGTTTGTGTATCGGCTCATAAGCTCGCCGTGGGTGTGGGTGTCAAAGAAGCTCACGGGCAGATCCTGCATATGGTTGAAGAGGTCGGCTCTGATGGTGTTCAGCGTATTTTGCGAGACCTGGAGCATTATGCGCGAATAGCCGAACGAGCTAAGCACACCCGAGATATATATGCCCGCAAGGAGGGCGAGCGTCTTTGCCAGCGGGGCAAGCAGCTCACGGGTGATGCCGCTGCCGACGAGCGGGAGCAGGTAATCGTCCGTTATGCTCTTGATGAAATATGTGCCCGCCACTCCCGCCGCCGCGCTCATTGCGACGAGCAGGAATACAAGAATGAGCAGGAATTTGGACTTGCCGAGGTAGCCGAGCAGCCTTGCAAAGGTCGCCCCGACATTCTTTGGCTTCTGAAATCCGTGTTTCGGCGGTGCCATTATGCCACGCTCCCTTCCTGCTGTGATTTATAGACTTCGGTATAGATCTCGTTGGTGCCGAGTAGCTCCTCGTGGGTGCCGACGGCGTTTATCCTGCCGTCGTCAAGCACGATTATCCTGTCGGCGTGCTCAACGGAGCTGATGCGCTGAGCCACGATTATTGTGGTCACGTCGCCGTGATTCGCCTTGAAGCCGCTGCGAATCTTAGCGTCCGTCGCGGTGTCCACGGCGCTGGTGCTGTCGTCAAGAATGAGCACCTTGGGGGATTTAAGCAGCGCTCTCGCGATACAAATTCGCTGCTTCTGACCGCCCGAGAGATTTGCGCCGCCCTGCCCGAGGTAGGTGTTGTAGCCGTCGGGGAACGAGGTGATGAAGTCATGTGCCTGAGCGACGCGGCAAGCCTGCTCTATCTGCTCCATAGTGGCGTTCTCGTTGCCCCAGCGGAGATTTTCTTCTATCGTGCCGCTGAAAAGGACGTTGACTTGCAGCACCATGGCGACCGCATTGCGGAGATTGTCGAGCTTATAATCCTTGACGGATCTGCCGCCGACCTTGACATCGCCCTCGGTCACGTCATAGAGCCTCGGAATAAGCTGCACGAGGGTGGTCTTAGCCGAGCCTGTGCCGCCGATAACGCCTATCGTTTCGCCCGAGCGTATGTGCAGGTCGATATTGTCGAGCACATTCTTTTGACCGTCCGCCTTGTATTTGAAGCTCACACCGTCGAAGTCGATGCTGCCGTCGGCGACTTGAAGCTCGGGGTCTGCATCTGCGTCGCTGATATCGGGCTGCTCGTTTAGCACCTCAATGACTCTGGTGAGCGAAGCTCTCGACATAACGCCCATGACGAATATCATTGATATCATCATCAGCGACATGAGTATCTGAGTGACATAGGTGATGAACGCCGTGAGATCCGCGACCGTCATTACGCCCTCGATAACGTGCTGACCGCCTATCCAGAATATCGAGATAATGCAGGCATAGACCGTCAGCGACATGAGCGGGCTTGCGAGGATAAGCACCTTCTCGGCGGATATCGAAGCGTCCTTTAATTCGTCGTTGGAGAGCTTGAATTTATCCTTCTCATACTGCGCTCTGACAAACGCTTTGATAACTCTCATGGCTATGAGGTTTTCCTGCACCGAGGAATTCAGCCCGTCGAATTTCTTCATCATCCGCTTGAATCTCGGCAGGGCGATGCTGCCCATAATGCCGAGGAATATCAGCAGAAACGGGATAGCTATGAGGAATATCCTCGCGAGGGGGGCGTTGATCCTGTGGGCATAGATAAACGACATAACAAACAGCAGCGGCGCCCTGAGGACTATACGCAAGGCCATTGTATACGCCATCTGCATTGTGTTGACGTCGGTGGTCATCCTCGTCACGAGCGAAGCGGTGCTGAATCGGTCGATATTCGAGAATGAGAAGCTCTGAATTTTGGCAAAGACCGCCTCTCTGATGTTGGAGCCGAAGCCCATGCCCGCCTTTGCCGCAAATCTTGCCGCCAGCGAGCCGCTCACGAGCGAAGCGACCGCCATGAGTATCATCTTGACGCCCCGGCGGACTATATAATCCATGCCCGCGCCGCCCTGAATGCCGGTATTCACCATATCCGACATGACGAACGGGAGCTGCACCTCCATAAGCACCTCAATGAGTATCATCAACGGCGAAAGAACGGAAACGAGCCTGTAGCCCTTGGTCTTTGAGACTATGGCTTTAATCATTTTCATCCCTCTCCTTTTCCTTTTTAATAATATCTTTCATCATTTCTCTCTCGCTCAGCTCGCCGACCGAGAGATTGCGGGCCATACGGCTGAGCATGGCGAGCAGCTGCTCTGTCTCCTGCTCCGTGAAGCCCTCAAACATAATATCGTCTATCCTGTCGCATTCCTTGCGCCCCGCCATAAACGCCCGTCTGCCGCTCTCGGTAATGCTCAGGCGATTTATGCGGCGGTCGTTCTCATCCTCCCTCCGCTCGACGAAGCCCGCCTTGCAAAGGCGCTTTATGCTCGTGGCGACGCTTGCGGGCGAAACGCCCAGCGCCTCTGAAAGCTCCACCTGTGAGCAGTCCCCGTGCGCTATCAGATACTCCATCAGCTCCGGCTGCCCGCGGTAGAGGTGCAGGTGCGACACCGCCATTGATATCCTGTATCGGTGCAGCAGCCCTACTCTGCAAAGCTCACGGACGGTGCGGCGGCACATTTCCTTATCTATGACTATCGCTCCTTTCATTATTATCGGCAATTAATTAGTCGGTTAATAGTTAACCGTTTAACTTTCTTTTGAAGTTTAACGCCTCCCGACCGAAAAGTCAAGAGGCGCAGTTTAATTTTAACAAATAGTTCAGATTTATCTCGCCACTTCGCCCGTTATCGCGTTTATCACGTTTTGGAACACCGCAACGTGGGAGGCGGAGATATATTTATCGAGATGCATTGAGCCGAAGAACCAGCGCCTGAAGCGGCAGGATTCCGACAGCTCCTCAAGATAGGTGTTGAGACCCGTGACGCTCGCCGTCTCCGAATCCTTGAGCATCAGGAAGCTCTTTATCTTGACGGGCGGCTCGTGGGTGATAATATAATCGACCCTGCAATTCTGCTTCTCGAGATTGGCAGCGCCCTCAAGCAGCTCCTCGCGGCTGGGGAATTCCTCCCTCGACCAGGCGTTCTCCTCAAAGCGGATATCAATGTCGGGGCTTTCGCCGCCGCCCATGGTGAAGAAGGTCATGTTGTCTATACGGAAGACCTGCCCTCTCATCAGGTGATAGAGATTACCGCAGATATGGTGCACCTTCCCGCCGCACCACTCGGTGACGGGGTAAGCGTTCAACAGCTCAAAATTCTCGTGAGTGCCGTCGATAAAGCAAATGTTATATTTCTTTGAGCCGAGTTTCTTCAGCGTCTTTTGCTCCGCCTTGCTGTTATCCCAAACGAAGCCGAAATCGCCGCAGACTATCAGCGTATCACCCTTTTTAAGGCGTTTTAAAGCGGGGGAATCAAAGCGGGCTATATCGCCGTGCATATCCCCGGTAACGTAAACCATACGGAAGCTCCTTTTTTATGTGCTACCTTAAATAATAACGCAATGCGGCGAAAAAATCAAGGATAAAGAGCCGAAGAAACAAAAAATTCATTTTTACTGTTTATTTTTCCCTCATTATATGATATACTGAACGGAGTGTCATAAATAATTTTATAGGTGAGAAATAACATATGAGAAAAGTAATTTGCTCAATTTTATGCGCCGTCACTGTGATCCTTTCCGTATTCATACCCGCCGGCGCGGCCTATGACGCCGAGATGGAGAAGCTGGGGCTTTATTCCGAATGCCTGCTGCTCATGAGCGCCGACAACGGCGAGGTAATATTCGCAAAGAACGAGACGATGCAGTCAGCGCCCGCAAGCCTTACCAAGATAGTGACCGCTTGCGTAGTGCTCGAGAATTGCAGCGACCTGACCGCCCCCGTCACGGTGACGGAGCAGAGCCTGCATGAGCTTGACGGAACGGGCAGCTCCCTCGGCGGCCTCAAGGCGGGTGAAACGCTCAGCCTCTATGATATGCTCTGCTGCCTGCTGCTCCAGAGCGCCAACGAGGCGGCGACCACCCTCGCAAACTATGTCACGAACGGCGACAGGGCGGCGTTCATCGCCAAAATGAATGAGCTTGCCGAGCGTCTCGGCTGCACGGACAGCCACTTTGTCAACCCTCACGGCCTTGACGATGAGGATCAGTATGTTTCGGCTGAGAATATAGCCAAATTCTTCAAATATGCTCTCGAATTCCCCGCTTTTGCCGAGATAGTCGGCAAGAATTCATACACTCTGCCCGCCACCAATATGCAGGGTGAGCGCACCATCCATTCGACCAACTTCATGCTCAACAGCGCATACAAGGACTACTACTGCAAGTATGTCAAGGGCGGCAAGACGGGCACGACTTCTCAGGCGGGGCGCTGCGTAGTGACCCTCGCCTCCAACGACGGCTACAACTATATCGGCGTTGCGATGCGCTCGATATTTGAGGATGTCGACCGTGACGGTGTGGAGGAGAACGGCGCTTTCCTCGACTGCAAAAAGATGTTTGAGTGGGCGTTTAAGAATATCCGCCTTGTTGCGGTCTGCGACCCCGAGAAGATAGTCGCGGAGATCCCCGTCAAATATGCGAGGACCACCGATTTCGTCAGCCTCGTGCCCGCCGAGACGGTCTACAGCCTTGTGCCGACGGGGACGGATTCGGGCAGCCTGCTGATAGAGACGATACCCGACACCGTGCCCGAATCGGTCAATGCTCCGATAAAAGAGGGACAGGTCATCTGTAAAGGCAGAGTGCTTTACGCTGGCAAGGTCATCCGCGAGATCGACCTTGTCTCCCGCTCACAGATAAAGCGCAGCTTCTTTGCGTTCATCGGCACGGAGCTGCAAGCGCTCTTCGGCTCGTGGATATTCCGCATTGCCGCCGTCGCGGTCCTTGCGGCTCTCATAGTGCTGCTGGTGCTCCGCAGCCGCCGCGTCAAAGCAAAACGCTCGGGCAGCTTCCGCGTGCTCAACTACAACGACTTTAAAAATCTTAAATAATAATTTCGGAGGAACTAACGTGGAAATATACAAGGGAAGAGGAAAAAAGGAATACACAAAACAGCTTATAGAGGTGCTCGACGACGTTTTCTTCTTTGACGATGAAGAAACTCCCCGCCGTGACTTCATGTCGCTGCTGCCGAAGCTCTATAAGGACAAATACGAGCCCGCCTACAACAATCTTGTAGTCATGGAGGGCGAGGATATAAAGGCTGCTATCGGTCTATATCCGCTTAAATTCGTCGCCGCGGGCAGGGAACTGAAGGTCGGCGGCATCGGCAACGTCGCAGTCACCAGAGATTCAAGAGGCAAGGGATACATGATAGACAGGCTCAACGCCTGCCTCGACATAATGAAAGCCGACGGCACGGTCTATTCGCCTCTCGGCGGTCACAGGCAGCGCTACGGCTATTTCGGCTACGAGCCTGCCGGCGTGAGCGTTTGCTTCTCGATAAACAAGCGCAATATCCGCCATGTGCTCGGCGGAGAGGTCAAGACCTCGCTCACCGCCCGTGAATTGACCGAGGCGGATACCGAGCTGCTTGCAAAGGTCAAGGCATTGTATGAAACTCAGCCGTTCCACGCCGTGCGCCCCGACGAAGCGCATATGGATATTCTCAGGAGCTGGCGTTCGACACCGTATGTCGCACTTGCCGACGGCAGCTTTGCGGGCTATTTCGTCCTCTCAAGGGACGGCGGCATTGCCGAGATAATGGCTGCACCCGGCACCGACCTGCTCGACCTGATCATCTGCACCATGGAGACCTCCGGCCGCGACTCGGTGAGCTTCGCTCTGCCGCCCTATGACACGGAGAATTGCGAATACATGGCAAAGATCTGCGCCTCCTGCTCGCTTACACACTCCGAGATGATAAATATTTTTGATTTCGCTGCGTTCATCGAGGCGTTTCTCACCGTCAAGGCTCAGCGCATGAAGCTCGGCAACGGCTCGCTGGTGATGCTTATCCACGGCGTCAACGGCGACGAAAATCTTGAAATAATTGTCAACGGCTGTGACGTGTCGGTCAAGC